>Ga0307518_10003489_pt1 | contig 11338 bp, 8 predicted proteins | sample 25_EM_MG_FD_203889 | JGI IMG/M metagenome (GOLD analysis project Ga0307518, IMG submission 203889) | Populus trichocarpa ectomycorrhiza microbial communities from riparian zone in the Pacific Northwest, United States - 25_EM | ecosystem: Host-associated > Plants > Roots > Unclassified | place... | reverse complement strand
TACCATGTAAATGAAAGGGATACAATCTGAAGAGCTTATCTACAAAAGGGTCCTTGTCAACATTCACGTTGTGATTTTCCTCAAAAACAATTTGGGAATATATCAACACTATGACATTTTAATTCGTCTTGGTTTGGTGCATACTCAACACGGTTAGAGTACAACATAGCCAAAGATGCTGCATTTTGCTTGTATTGTTACGTCTTCAAGTCAAAAGGGGGTGTTGATTTGTTTGTAGGTGATGGGTTTTCAAATTGAAAAAAAAAGGGAAAGATTTGATCTTCATATTAGAAAGTCTAATAGTAGTCACAATAGGGCTCAGATAAAATGTGAGAATTTGATGAATGAAAAATAAAGTATCATGACTTTGTTATCCGAGCAGACAGTAAAGAGTCAAAGTGATTATCGAACTTGATTGAATGCTTCAATAGAGTGTGCTCATTTTTTACTACACCAAGGACTTCCATTTCGTGGCCATGATGAATGTGAATATTTAAGCAACCAAGAAAATTATCTAGAGCTCTTGCATTTCCTTTTCATAAATAATAAAGCTATTAAAAGAGTTACTTTCAGTGAAGCTCCTAGACATAATAAATTGACTTCTCCAGATATTCAAAAAGACATTACTCAAGCTGATGTAGAGGAGATTACAAATGTGATTATCAAAGATCTAGGTGACTCATTATTTTCAATTTTAATTGATGAGTCACGTGTATCAATCAAGGAACAAATGGCAGTTGTTCTACGATATATAGACAACAATGAACATATAATTGAATGTTTTCTTGGCATTCAACATGTGTTAGATACAACTGCTAGTTCACTCAAGGTAGCTATTAAAGCTTTGTTTTCTAAACATGGGCTAAGCATATCAAGATTGCGTGGTTAGGGATATGACGGAGCTAGTAACATGCGAGGTGAGTTTAATGGCTTGAAAGCACTTATTCTAAATAGCAATCCAAGTGCATACTATCTATATTGTTTTGCTCACAGACTTCAATTGACTCTTGTGCTATTACAAAGAAGCATAATGAAGTTGGAGATGTCTTCAATTTCATTTCTAGCATTATAAACATAATTGAAGCATCATGTAAAAGGATAGAGGTGATTAGAGAAAAACAATATGCTAGAATTATTGAAGGACTTGAAAATAGAGAAATTTATAGTGGACGAGGCTTGAATAAAAAAACTTCTCTTAGAATGTATGGTGATACCCATTGGGGCTCTCACTATGTTACAATTATTCGTCTACTTGTAATGTTTTCATCAATTCTTGATGTGCTTAAGATTATAAGGGAGGATGGGATGAACTCAGAACAGAGAATGAAAACAATCGTTTTAACATATATTATGGAATCATTTAATTTTGTATTCATGCTTCATTGTTTGATAATGATACTAGCAGTTACTAATGAGTTCTCACAAGCATTACAAAGAAAAGATCAAGACATAGAAAATGTTGTGAGTTTATTGAAAACATCAAAGGAATGATTCAAAATGATGAGAGAATGATTGGGAATCCTTATTCGAAGAAATGTCATTTTTTTGCATCAAACATGATATTGATATTCTAAACATGAATGATAAGTACAAGCTCCGTGGGTATTCAAGGCGAAAATCTCAAGGGATTACAAACCTACACCATTTCCGTTATGAATTGTTTAACAATATCATTGACATGCAACTTACTAAGTTGGATGATCATTTTGAGACGAGAACAAAGTTACTTCTTTGTGTGGCATGTTTAAACCCAAGTGACTCTTTCTCTACTTTCAACAAAGAAAAGCTTATTCGTCTTGCTCTTTTTTATCCCAATGAATTCTCTATAGTGGACCTTATGGTACTTGGTGACCAACTTGATACGTATATTATTGATCTACGTGGTAATGATGAGTTTTCTAGTATTGAAGGTATTGCTAGTTTTGTAGAGAAAATGGTAAAAACAAAGAAGAATTTGATATTTCCATTAGTATATATGTTTATCAAATTGTCATTACTTCTACCAATTGTAACTGTTACAGTGGAGAGAGTTTTTTCTGCTATGTATATTGTCAAGAATAGATTGCGGAATATGATGTGAGATAAGTGAATAAATGGCAATTTAGTTGTATACATTGAAAAAAATATCTTTAATAAGATTGATAACAAAATTAATTATGAAACGATTTTAAAATATGAAAACTTGAAGAAAACAACCATAATGTAAGTTTTCTCATTTTAAAAATATTTTTAAATTAATTTTACTTGATATGAGTTAGTATATATATGTAAGTTTTCTCATTTTAAAAATATTTTTAAATTAATTTTACTTGATATGAGTTAGTATATATATGTTTTGAATTGATTTCTAACAAGTTTCTATATAATATAATATTTATTAATAATTTATTCTCTCATCTAAAAAAACCCCTAACTCCACCACTGATTACAAGTCTGGGCGTTTATCCATGGTATGATGATAAGATCAGTTGGACATCACATAGCCTAATGGCGAAACCTCAACCTATAGATGAAAGAGCATTTCGTTAATTGTTTTTTCTTTTCTTTTCCACGTGGAGCTTATAAAGTAGAAGCAATGCAAAGGCAGTTTCTACGAGGAGTACGCATATCATATTCAGGCGAGTTCCTTTAAAGAATACAGTAACACTTGAAAACTAAAAGAAGATAATCAGAACAGAAGTACTCGATAGCAAAAGAATGGACCTAATTTTTCCTCCCAAGAACCAGAATAGAGAGGAAAAGGTCCGTAGACAATTGGTCGAACAGTTCGTGAGCATGTCCAAAACCAAAGAAAATGCTAATTTCCTTTTCCTTTTCCATTTCCATTTTGAACAAAGTATTCCATCAAATTCCTCGAGGAAATGTAAATTACACTAAACTTTATGTAAATCCAAGACAAACGACAGACACGGTACAAGAGCCTCTCAAGAAGTTTCAAAGGATCTGGATAGCCTAAGACACTCACTTTGGCACCTCCGAAGGCAAATATCATTCCAGTTAGGCACTTGGTGTTGATTAACACAAACAGTTCTGGCACACGCATCGGCACAAGCATCGAGCTCAGAAACACCACAAACAGTCACACAAGTATCAATAGTTGGATCTTTAGATAATGCACCTACCTTCTTTAGCATCCTCTTCGAAGTGCATACCCTCTCGCAAACAAAAATTTCATCGGAGCTCTTTTCACGGCCTCTAGCACTCTTTAACCTCTGCTCATCAGCTCTTCTTTTCTTCATCCTCAATGCTTGCCCTGCAATTATAGCAGGTATTGCTGCACCCAATAAAGACCACCATGGGTCCACCATTACACTTTCAATACACAAGCTCTTGGAATTTATCACCAGGAAGATTTCCCCTTAACGAGGGTAGACTCCTATTTATAAACATTTGAGACATCATATTCAAAATAAGCAAAACCGATATTAGATTAAACTGAAAAAACGTAATTTTAGAACAGAAATGAAATTTCCAACAAATTTTTCAGGAGATATAAACTGGTTGATTTATTTAAACTAATTGCCCTTGATATAGTTTTTTCTTTCTTCTTTTTTATAAATGAAACTTTCGTTAATCAAGACCAAACGAGAATTTGAAACAATTATTCAAGTACAAGAAAAGAGAGAGGTGGAGAGATTACTAACCGGGAAATGGTGGTGGATCCTTGAGGGAGGAGAAAGAGTGAGGGTTTACTTCTACTTTTAGACGGGGGGTTGGGTTTGACTGCGGGAGTTTTTTATCCAACGGCTAAGGATTGCTGTTTTGTGGGACCAGAGTTTTGGATCAGTCTTCGCCGTTTGTACAAGTCACGCGTTGGAATTTTGGCGGAGATGATCTTAATTTTAGCACCTTAACTTTCTATACTTCATCTTTATTTTCCTCTTCTTTTAAGTTCCCAAACTCTTCAAATTTGATTAATTATATACCTTCTTTTTTTGTCCGAAAACATTAAAATGACTAAATTAATCTTAAAAATAAATTTTTTAAAACTAATATTTAGGGATTTTTTTTTATTTTTATTTTTTGAAGCACATAAAATAACTCAATTACCTTTAAAAGTAAATTTTTTTGAAATGGTATCTAGGAACATTTTTATATTTTCATCTTATTTTCTTAGTTATTATCGAGTTTACTAAAAGGCAATTTGATATTTTAATAAATATAAATATTATTTAAAAATTAAAATTGACTAACGCATGCTAACATGTGAGACATGTCTGTGTCCTTTGGACAGTACGTGAGAGGGCGTGTAGTGACCAAATAGTGGCTTCCATAAGGCACTTGAATCCTTTCGACTACCCTTCCATCCTTAGGTGGCACGTGTGACCAACAAATCTTTATATTTTTTATTTTCTCTCTCTTCCTCGATTTCCACACATAGCCCTCTAAATTCTCAAAGCAGCCATTTAATTTACTTTTCCTTCAAATTTATAAAATTGGTTTTTTTTTTTTATTTCAACCTCTAATTTTTTATATTTGTCAAATTTGGTTATCATTATTTTGATTGTTATTTGTTTTATTTGAGATAGTTTTTAAAATTAATTATTTTTTTACAATTTCATCCTCCATTTTTTTTCCTATAAGATTTGATCCTCATTCTTTTTATTACTATTTTTTTTTACTTTGACAAGTTTTTTAAAAAAATTTCTGATTTCATCCTTCAATATTAAATTGGTTGGGAATTGAGCTTTGCTCGGGTCTAGGATTTTTACAGGTTGTGAGTTTGAGAGATTAACTTAAGTTAAGGAGATTCACTTAAGTTTGTTTTTTTTTTTAACTCATGGTTTTTCAATTTCATCATTCATTTAATTGGAGATTGGACTCTGTTATTTTTCTTATTTTTTTCGATAGGATTTCTCACTAATTTTAAAAATGACCCGAGTTACTCGTGTCTTTTTATTTGTCATTCTTTGTTAAATTTAATTTTTTTAAATAATTTTTTTAATTAAATTAAATTAATTGATAAAATATAAGCATGAGATGTTTATTTCATGATATTTTATTTTGTTTGCTTTTCGGGTTGTTGCTTTGACGGCACGCGCGATCTCTTTTATTATCGTTGTATAGTGTTTTACAGTGGCGTTAGAACCGTCTCGATGAGATATCTTTGGTGATGGAGTGGTGTCCATTGCAAAAAAACGGTGAGTCTCTAAAGTTTTTTTTCTTCTTCTCTCGAGTATGATATTGATAGCTCAGTTTTTATAGGTAATTATTTTCAATTTTTGTTCATTCAATTTACTTTCAATGCCTTAGTTTTTAAGTCATATTATTAATTTAATCGAGTGTATTGAATCTACTCAAATCAATTATCTTTGTCTTAATTTTTCTTTTTTTCTTTTTTGAAAATGCTACCATCACCTAAATATATTTTTTTATGCCGGGAAAAACTTGGTTTCGCTAGCGTGGAACACTTATCTAATAAATATCTAAATATGTACATTTGAATGATTGAATTTTATGGGGAAAAAAACCTTTCGGTGCAATCTTGTAATTGTTGAAACAAGCAATCGCCTTAGGAATGTGCCTTCATCAGTCCTCTTCCAAGAACTAAATGGTTTGTCCACTATAATTATTTAGAAAGTTATTTTCAGGTTATGAAGTTTGGATGTGTTTTGAGTTGCATGTAGCTTTTATATATAATAAAATCACCATGTTTTGTTAAGTTATGTGTCTTGTCCCTCGTTTTTTTTTTTTAAAAAAAATAGCTAATCAAAATTGATTCCTTGTTTGGAATACTTATGGTTAGAATTGCAAATTAATAAGGCAAGTCTTCGTGAGCAATTTGAAACTTGACTCATGAAGGGCTCGACTCAAGCTTCTTACGGTAATAAACTATCTCAATTAAGTTTATGAGCTAGGCTCTTAAGCATGGTTGATTTTTAGTAAATAAGTTAGCTTATTTGTAAATTTATAAAAAAAATTGAAAGGAAAAATAATTTGTATAAGATTTTGTAAAGTAAGTTAATTTCATATACAGGTGATATCGTTTTTATGATACAAATCTTGGTAATAAATTTAGTGCTTCTGTGCAGGACTTAGTTTATCTCATGGATTTTTTTATACAAAATATGATATTAGGTTTTCATCCAGTTTTTTTAAGGTAAAACATGTAAAATTATCCTAAACTATTATTTAAATCATATAGAGTTTATAACGTACTCAACATGATTTTCAACATGATTTGCATCATTACAATCATATTGTACCGTGTTATGCAGCGGGTAAATAATAATTTTTATTTTAAATGTAAAAAAAATATGAAGGGTGATTTTAAATATTTTGGTCTTGTTGTGGAGTAAGATCCAATATCCTTGGGTCTGGCGACAAAGCCAGATCCCATTGCCTTGAGTCTGACTGGTTGGATCTAGTTGCGAAGCTAAACCCAATATCTCTGGGTCTGGCTGTAGAGTCAGACTCAAGATCAGTGGGTCAGGCTGTGAGCCGGACCCAATAACATTGATAGCCAGACCCAACAACACTTTTTGACTAATAAACAAAAAGACAACGCCCTCAGGTGCTCCAATGTCGTCCACAGTGCAATGAGCCTATGTCCATATTTTATTATAAAATATGATAATAACACTTTAATGTTTTTTTACATTAAAAAAAAAATATTAATCCAACACACAACATAGGTTGGTACAATAATCTAATAAAATAACTAAGAAAATTGATATCAAATTAACGACTACACTTAACAGGTAGGCATTGTAACCATAATTATTAAACTTGGTTTTGTGGTTGATTTGGTCAAGGGGTTAGGTCTTGGATCATATGGGTTAACTCGAGAAAATTATTTTAAAAAAATTAAGGTTTTAATATCTCACATGATAAAGTTTTGAAATAATACAAGTGAATGTAGGCAATAAAAAAAGAAATGTGAGGCATGAAGTATAATATAGTTATCCTATATCAAAAAGTTAAGAAATAATCCATGTGAATGTAGACTGTAACAACTTGGCTTTTTCATAGAAAAAAATCGGTGGAATTTTGTTTTTGGTAAGTCGTTAGGTTCTTGATGCTTTTTACAATATCATTCTGTGAATTTATAAATGCATTTCATTCATTAGCAAGGCACAACCCACATAGAGTAATGTATATCAACATCCTATAAAAGTGACAATACATGTTCTCGTAATGGTATTTAAGATTTATCGTAATAGAATTCATCTCTTGGTGTAGTGCAATACTCATGTGATTTCATAATACAACATTCTCATAAAAAGGAATATCATATGCATACATTCACCACATCATGTTTACAAGATCGTACTTTCGCATCTGTATTCCATTACACTTTTCGATACAAGTCTTTACAAAAGTATCAAATGGAAAATATTCAACTAGTTCGTTTGTTCTTATCAAATACATAACACCTAAAATATATTATTACATAGCACCTTTTAAAATATGTGAACCCGTGGAAAGGGCTTTCCTATGCACCTTGATTGTGTGATGTCCTTGTTACAAAAACAACTTGGATACAAGTATTGTAAATAATCTAAACATGATATTAAACAACTAGAAAAACGTTATCGTTACTTTTTGTTATCAACTTAAAATGAGTACATTCCTTCTTTTTACTTCTCATATGCATTGTATAATCCTTATTATTTCATTAAGTGTATTATTCTCACTCATATGCTCCAACCTCATCATAGGAGTTATGGGGCCGAAATTTAAATATCGGTTGGGGTTAATTACTTCACTTTAACCTGATCATCCACCTTGAATGCTTTTAGCCGTAGCTAATCACAACATCCAAACTCGTTTATCCGTCTCGGATGCCATTAACCAAAACTAATCATAAAATCAAACCCGTCAACTTCTATGGATACCATTAGCCGAAGCCAATCCTCATAATCAACTTGGTCATCCATCTAGGATGTCATTAGCCAAAGCTAATCGTCATATTCAACCCAGCCATCCTTTTAGGATGCCATTAACCGAGACTAATCATCAGTGCAACCCAGCCATCCATCTAAGATGTTATTAGTCAAAGCTAATCATCAACGCAACCCGACCATCCCTCTAGGATGCCATTAGCCGAAGCTAATCATCAATTCATCTCAGCCATCCCCTTAGGGTGCCATTAGCTGAAGCTAATCATTAATCGCAACCTGGCAATCCCTCTAGGATGCCATTAGCCGAAGCTAATTATCAACGCAACCCGACCATCCATCTAGGATGCCATTAGCCGAAGCTAATCATCAATTCATCCCGACCATCCCCTTAGGATGCCATTAGCTGAAGCTAATCATCAATCATAACCTGTTAATCCTTTAGGATGCCATTAGCCGAAGCTAATCATCAATTCATCCCTGCCATCCTCCTAGGATGCCATTAGCCGAAACTAATCATCAATCGCAACCCGGCAATCCCTTAGGATGTCATTAGTCGAAGCTAATCATCAACACAACCCGAGCATCCATCTAGGATACCATCAGCCGAAGCTAATAATCAAACTCAACTTGACCATCCATATCGGATGTCATTAGCCGAAGCTAATCAATAACTCACAAACATTGCATAGTCAGTTTAACATTCATCAACAACTCGATCAATATTTCATAGTTGGTTTAACATTCATTGGCAACTTGATCAACATTTCATAGTTAGTTTAACATTTATCGACAACTCAATCAACATCTCATAGTCGGTTTAACATTCATCCACAACTCAATCAATATTTCATAGTCGGTTTAACATTCATCGACAACTCAATCAATAATTCATAGTCGGTTTAACATTCGTCAATAAATCAATCAACATCTCATAGTTGGTTTAACATTCGTTCACAACTCAATCAACATTTTCATAGTCAGTTTAACATTCATCGACAACTCAATCAATATTTCATAGTTGGTTTAACATTCATCGGCAACTCAATCAACATCTCTTAGTCGGTTTAACATTCGTCAACAACTTAATAACATATCATCCATAACTAAATCATTTCATAACATTAACATTATACAAGAAAAAGGTGGAAACCACCTACTTGTGTCTCCCGTGGAGTGTCCTTGTTCGTTCGAAGGTCCGATCCCGGTCGCACCACTTAACACATCAATGGTCACAAATTAGTACATTTGCATTCAGTAATCACCATTGTTATTAAAATCGCAACTTGACTCGTAAAATCATACGATTTTACGAGTCAACATATATATATATAACGTGTAAAATCGGGTCAAACTCGATTAAACTTGGTCAAACTCGGTCAAACTCGATCAACTCGGACTGACTCCCATCACTCCTTCACTCTTCAGACTCCAGTTGTCTTCCTTTCCCCTTTCTCAAATCTCAAGTTCCCCAAACTGGTTCCACAACTTTCATTCTCTCTCTCTCTCTCTCTCTCAAAACACCTATTTTTTTTCTTTAATTCGTTAGCCTCTATTCTTCCTCAAGTCTCCAGATTCTCCACTCTCCATCTTCTGTGCTCTCGTGCCTTGCCTTTCTGTAATAGGTTAGTTGTTTTTCTTGACATACTTGAATCTTGAAGACTTGTTTCTGAAGATGGGTTTGCTGAAACAAACTGGGTCTCTGGTGCCTTTGCTATGAAATAAGTGAGCCCGCCGCAGTTATCTAATTTGATATTCTATGTTAGATTGTTAGGTTTTTATTGCATCTGCTATAAATGCTTCACTGTCTTCTCTTCTTCAGGGGATATATCTCCTTCACATGGAGTAAAGCAAGATATGGAGATGCAAGCCAAAGTAGAACATAGAAAGAGAGCTCAAATTCTCGACTCTAATTTTATTATGCGTATATCGCAAATCACCAAACACGAGAAATGAAGGAACAAAAGTTGCTTCCCTTTCCCGATGTCTTCTCTTGGCCCCAACCAGACTGCTCGATGCGGATTAAATTATAGTTTCTCAAAATTGCTTAAACAACATTTGATTGATCCATTGACTCACCTTACACAAAAAGAAAAAATCTATTTTTTTTAAGAAAAAAATGGAAATGTCCAAAGGGGAGGGGCAGCTTCACAAAGAGAATCATCAACCTTTCTATCTTAAAAAAAATCCACCAGGTTGAACTCTCCGCAGATACTATAATGGTTCTCTCCTTGTTAAGGGGGGAGCACCTAGCCAGGGCATTTTCCTTTTAATATAAATACAAGCAAACATCATAATGACAACTAGAATTTCAGTATCTTAAGCACAATATAAGTTGAAATAAAACAAGACATCTTCTTGTTCCACTTTCTAGACCCATTAACTGCTCTGAAGTATTTAATAACGAACCAAACTTGAACAAGCAATATTATGGATAATATTTATATATTTTATGTTTACCTTGCAACCATATCATTAATATTTCAAATAAAGTTGAAGTCATCCTTATTAAAGCACAAGCAACAGCCAAAGGCATTGCTATTATGTCAGAGTATATTAAAAAGAGTGGGGGAGTTGAGGTGAGGTTCTTTACTTAGATTGTGATGTGGTTGCATTGAGATTTAAAATCTCATCTAATAGAGAGATATTCCTTAGATTTTTTTACACTTTTTATACCATATGTATGATTTGTGATTCAATCATTTTAGCATATGCTAGAGAATTAGTTGTGCCATGTCTAATGTGCATCAAGGCTCAAGTTTATGGCATGATTTGCAGGCAGCTAGTTTGAAAATTGAACAACAGGATACATGACATTTTAAAAAACTAGCTGGTTTTAGAAATAATCCTTTAGATGATTAAGATTTTGATAAATGTTTTAGAAATAACAAGGAAGATAAAGGCAATAAGGCTTATTTTAGTTTACATGACAAACCAACAGACTGTTTGTTTTAGGTTTATTAATTTTTAGTTAATGAAATTCTATGGACATAATTGTATTGTATTTTTAAGTTATTTGAACTATGTATGAATTTTTATTTAAACTATGTATTTTAAGGTGTTTAGACTTTTGTATTGTTTATTTCATTTTTATTTTAATTGTGTTATATTATTATTTACTACTTGACTAAAATTGTCAATATATAATTACTTAATATATTTTACTTATGATTTTACTATTCGAGTTTACGATCCGGGTTTATATTATGTATTCCGTGTCGTGTCAAAAAAGCATTTTTGACAACTTTGGTAATCACATATCTCGTCACCATACCTATTTCAAGAATATAAATGTTCACATTCAAGTGTTTCACATATTACATGACCATATAATTGTAAAATCTCACATCGGAAGCGAGCGTCCAGAGCCAGGGCCTTACAAGTGCATGCTCACCTTGACTAGTAAGACGCGTTTTGGGGCCATACGTGGCTGCCAAGAACAAACCCGTGAGGGGGACCTGGGTGGAAGCCCTGGACATGGGTGGACTGGGAGGCCC
>Ga0307518_10003488_pt1 | contig 11343 bp, 2 predicted proteins | sample 25_EM_MG_FD_203889 | JGI IMG/M metagenome (GOLD analysis project Ga0307518, IMG submission 203889) | Populus trichocarpa ectomycorrhiza microbial communities from riparian zone in the Pacific Northwest, United States - 25_EM | ecosystem: Host-associated > Plants > Roots > Unclassified | place... | reverse complement strand
TTATTTGATATCAATATATTTCTTTTGCTCTATATAATTGAGTTTTAAGAATAAAATAATTAGATATTTGGGACAACATCTAAAAATAAAGGCAAAATCTTTAAATATATCTCTACATTTGTGTCAATTATTTATTTATATCCTTGTATTTTTAATTTGATCAATTAACTCTCATGGTCTTTAAATTAATTCAATTAATTCTTGTACTCTAAATCCATCCAATTAACTCAATAGCTAACTTTGTCAAATCTCAATATTAATATGTATGTAAATATGACATTATTAAATGCTTTTCATTCATAAGATATATTTTTATTTCTTCCACTTTTTATCAAAAATTAGTTTTAATATTTTCTAAAACAACTTCTTTCATTAGAAAAAATCTACATAATTATAAAAAGTTATTCCATAATAGAATGCATTTAATAATGGTACAAAATAGCATATATAATTTATATTTAGATTTGGTAGAAGTTAACTATTATTAGGTCAATTGAAGAAATTCAGAGAACAAAAGGATTAGTTGAACAAAGTCAAAGTACGTGAGAATTCTTTTATATATAAAATGAAGAAAGTAAGAGTTAAATTGCCAAATTAAAAATAGAAATATAAAAATGAATAATTGATATAAATAAAGGGATAAATTTAGGAATTATATATATATATATATATATATATATATATAAATTATCTTTCCACTAAGTGATCACATGGAGCCACCATAAACTTTTATGATTTAAAGGGTGTTTGTTTGTGGTGTAATAATTATTTTTTAGAGTATTGTTTTTCTAGAAAATGTATTAAAATTATATATTTTTTTATTTTTAAAAAATTATTTTTGATATTATATTTGAAAACATAAAAAAATAATTTAAATTAAAAAAAAATTAATTTTTTTCAAAAATATTTTTAAAATAAAAAAAAATCATTCCATGTGGATAACAAAAACGAAAGTAGAATATTTTATCACTGTTGTTGTTGTTTATAATAATTAAGTTTTACCCACCCCAAATTTTTGTATCCTCCAATTGCATGCCTCTATACTTAAGCAATGAGATTTCCCTTTGCTTTTGTCCGAAGAAAGTGGCTGGAGGGCATTTTGGCAATAGAGAACTGGGGGTTGGACATGATTGGAAAGAGACACGCCAGACCAAAGGAAAAGCATTGTCTGAAGAAAATGAGAAAAACCACACCTGTAGCCCATTTAAAACCGGGTTCAGAGGTTAAGAGCCAAGACCCCATGGGAAGGAATGCTTAAACCTCTTGACTCCAAAAATATTCAAACAAGCAAAGAAAAGAATTATCACAGTTACCCTTTACCTTGTCCTTCTCTCTATATCTATTCTCTTCCAATTTCTGTTTAGAACTCCAAAGATTCTCCTCCTCTGTCTCTCTCATTGTCTGTCTCTCAATTCCATGGCATTGTTATTAAGCAGAATTGCCATGATTCATATTTTTCCTATACTTTTCCTAACCTTTTCAGGTACCTTTCAATTTTTCTATCTTACCTAGTTTATATATGATGCATATCTATTTCCTCAGTCATTTCCTTTTTCGAAGCTTCAACATATCTTGCTGTTTTTCATTTAAACGTTTTTTTGGGTTTCCTCTAATGCTATTGCCTCTATGTATGGTTAAACAGATAATTACGGTTTTCTACGAGGAATCAATTCCCTTGGTATCAACTATGGCCAAGTTGGCAACAATTTGCCACAGCCAGAGAACGTTCTTGATCTCTTGATCTCTCTTAAGCTCACAAAGGCAAGAATCTACGACACCAATCCTCAAATATTGACAGCATTTTCCAACTCCAATGTTGAGCTGATTGTGACTATAGAAAACCAAATGCTAGCTGTTCTAATGGACCCTCAACAAGCTCTTCAGTGGGTTAGTACCCACATCAAGCCATATTTTCCGGCCACGAGAATCACAGGAATCGCTGTAGGAAATGAGGTCTTCACTGATGATGACACAACATTACTAGCCTATCTTGTTCCAGCTGTAGTCAACATTCATAGCGCACTTGCTCAATTAGGCCTAGATAGATACATTCAAGTCTCAACACCCAATTCTTTAGCGGTGCTCGCGGAATCATTCCCTCCTTCAGCGGGCACTTTCAAAACTGAGGTCTCAGGAGTTATGTCGCAATTTTTACACTTCTTGTCAAACACAAAATCACCATTTTGGATCAATGCATATCCATATTTTGCTTACAAGGATAAACCTGATGACATACCCTTGGATTATGTGCTTTTTAAACCTAATTCAGGCATGGTTGACCCTTACACCAAGTTACACTACGACAATATGCTGTATGCTCAAGTAGATGCTGTTATTTTTGCTATTGCCAGAATGGGTTTTAATGGAATTGAAGTTAGGGTCTCCGAGACTGGTTGGCCATCAAAAGGAGATTCCGATGAGCTTGGTGCCACCATAGAGAATGCAGCTGCTTATAATAAAAATATTTTGAGGAGGCAATTGAATAGTGAAGGTACACCTTTGCGGCCTAACATGAGGCTGGAAGTATATTTGTTTGCTTTGTTCAACGAGGATTTGAAGCCTGGGCCAACATCTGAGAGAAATTATGGCCTCTTTCAACCTGATTGTAGCATGGCCTACAATGTGGGGCTCTCTGCCCTTTCAAGTCCGTCGACGCCATCGGCTTCCATTTCCCTTACTTCCTCGGCCACAAAGGTAAAAACCTAGCTTTCAATTCAATTAAATATTTCTTAATCTTCCATTTTATTATAGGCTAAATGTACAGAAATTATGCACAAGAATATATAATTAAGAAAAGATAATGTATAGCCCGCGGGATCTTTGGACAGAAAGTGTATGCCACGTATTATGTAATGGACAACTTGTGTATACCATCGCAAACCTTTTAGAGAGAAATTTGAGGTTATATATAGATATATGATTGTGTGTTTATCTGTTAGTTGCTTGGTGATCAGAGAATATAATCTAATTCTCCTTAAATGGCGATTAATGTGAAACAGGATACAAACACAGAAAGCTTGACGTACTGGATGTTTGTGTATTTGCTGACGTTCCAAGTTTTCATCAGAAGAGCATATTAAGCGAGCGATGGAGGAGTTGTAAATATTTTACATTTTTGGTGATCAGAAACATTGGGGTCTTCGGTTCTTTGTTGGGCGTGAACCTCAAAGAAAGAAAGACCCCACGACCACCACAATCAGAAATCAAAGATCCCGTTGTGCTCAAATTTAAGAACCTCAAAATTAATATTGACAATTGTCAGCAGCACACTTCACAACGAATTACACCCTCCTGCAGTTCTCTCGATCAGCTTACTTTCCCCGGAACAACAAAGGATATCATTTCTTTGATTGTAATTATGCCAGGCATTTAGAAAATTTGTTTACTTTGTCGTCATTGTTTTTCTATGTCTCTCTAGGACATATAATTTATATGTATATATATTGTCAAATTAATAGCAAGTAATGGCACTTATAACAATATTATCAACGATCTTTCCCTTATTGGTTGCAAAGAAAGGCACGTCCCTACTTTTGGACGTGGAATCCATCACCGACCTTTCGATATAGAAAGATTAATTTCACAAGTTTGCATCCCCCCCTACATTAATTTATGTATAGCATATGAACATATAGTATGAATTAAAGAAAAGCATCTATAAAATATGCTCGAGATAATGAAGAGCACGCAGCAGGATGTAAAGGGGAGACCTTTTCTTTTGTTTGTTTTTTCTTTTCTTATCCTGAAGCCGAAATTGAGACCAGCTTTATTCCCTTGGCCAATATAACCGTCAGCATTGAGTCATGTGGCATTCCTTTGGCAAAGGAGCTTTTAGTTTGTTCTCTCTTTCACTTTCTCTTTAGAGAGCTTAAACAGGGATCATAAGGAGACAATATAAGCTCAGCCTTAGCTAACCCAGATGGGGATGGTTCCTCTATTTCACATCAGCCAACGTGGTGCACATGCAACTAGGAATGTTCTTTTCTCTAAAATGTACGTATGGCACAGAAAATCAAATCAAATCAATTAATTATTAATAATCCAAGGCTTTTATTTTGTAAGATTTTCACTCTATTCCAAGGACTACCAAAAATACTACTATAATCTCACGGGTCCACCTGAATTAATCATAACATTTATAGTATCAATTATAGCTTCACAAAGATTCATTCATGATTGTATTTTTTATAATTATGTGTTTAATCTCTATATTTGATTTTAAATCCCCTCTAACCTAGCCGTCCTTTGATTGAGTTCATGTTTTTCACCAATTTGTTCTACTTTTTTATTTTTTGAGAAAGAGAAATTTATTGAAAAAATAAGTGGGTAGGGGGGGAGAATTTAGTTTGAAAGGTGTTTTTGAACAAAAGAAAACCATTAAAGCAAGGATGTTGAAAGCTTCTCCAGATATTAATTATTTCATTGTCTTTTTATAGGATATTACACTAATCAATCAGTCTTAAAAAAATATATATAGTGACTAAGTGATAACTCAGTAGGTCAAATCCGTTGGAGGCCGAGCTCGTTTATTATCGGAAATGACTTGACACAAAAACAAAAGAGCGTTTTCATTTCTTTATGTTATCCTTCTCAAGAGATTTGTTTAATTTACAGTATAATGGAAGGTTGTGGCGTTAATTTAGTTAGCTTTCCGGCTAATGACATGTTGTAGTGGAGCACATCATGTTGGGGTCCCATGAACACGTATGCCAGCATCTACTTTTTAATGCCCGCCTGATATTCGTATCATAAGTCAACAATTCCATCCATCAACTTCTGATATGATAACAGCCTCGGGTGCTCATAGGGCATACTTTGGTTTACAATAATTTGCATATGCATGCTGTATCAGAGTGCACATATCCACAGTCATAATTTAATTATTATTATTTTTTTATACAAAAACTAGAAGATATGGGAAAATATTGTTTTCCATGCCCTCTTTTCTTTTTACAGTGATTTTTTTATCCAAATTCTTTTTTTTGCTCTTATAGGGCCAAATTAAAGATTAAATTGTAAGGGAAGGATGAGATTAAAAGATAGGGCAACATATTCATTATAGTCCCTAAACTTTTTGAATTATAAATATTAGGTCATTTTAGTTTTAGAAATTTAAGAACAAAGTCAATTTTAGTCCAGAAATTCATTTTTATTATTTTTAAGTCCTTGGTTTGAGAAAAGAGAGAGAGTTATAGAAAAATAAAATCTTTGTTTGCATCGATTATGGCCACCAAAATTATCAATCTTGGAGTCAATGAGTTCCAGTCGTTGAGGGGAGTTCCATTTCGGGAAGATTTTTGGTGTTTGGGATGATTTTGAGTTTTTGTGCATTTTTTTTTAAAAGGTCATTAATGGGTTTAGAATGATGTCTAGGCTGTTTTTGGTAAAAAAAACAAATGGTTGAAAACTAGGTTTCTAGATCAAAAAATCATAAGTCTTAATTTTTCAGCCACCACAATGGTTGTAATCTGGACAAATATAGATAACATGTTGTCTGATGTTTTTTTTCAAAAAACCTTGGGGCAGACAACCATTAATATTTTTCAAAAAATAAGGGTCACGCGTTGGCCAGACCTAGTAGCAACTAGTTTCTTTCTTCTTCTTGTTTTCCTTCTAATTTCATTATTTTTTTAATTGATACCTTTTTATATATTTTTTTTAATTTTTTATTTATATTTCAATTTACATCCTTCTCTGTGATTTTTTTTATTTTGTCTTTTTTCAATTACTGGTTATTTTTTTATTATTTTGTATGTATTTAATTTTTTAAATAATCTATGTTGTCTTTTTATGTTTTATATAGATGAACTTTGTTTTTAAAAATAAAAAATATTTATTTTTGAATAATATTTTTAATATGTGCACCTTTGCATATTTTTTTTCTTTTTATTTTATTTCAAATAATTTTAAGTGTGTGTCTATTTCTATTGTCATTTAATTTAATAAAAAATTTAAATAAAAAATTATTAAACATAATCGAGTAAATAGTCCGTGTTGCGAGATCAACTATCTAGATCTACACATGTCTCTTGATTTTTCCAATTTCATCTTTAGTTATCATTAAAGATATTTTTCATTTATTTATACAGATAATTCTCGATTTATTTAACTAGATGTGTATATAAGTTTTTCAATTTACATTCATATTTTTTTATGTAAAGAAACACGTTGAAAAATCTTGTGTATTTAATTTTTTTATTGAAAAAACAATATCTAGTCCATGATGGAACACAAATCAAATAGCTAATTTAATATTATAACTTGTGATACTGTGGAATTGTTCCTTTGATGGTGCAAATTGTCAAACAAGATGCTTCTTTAAAAACAAATACATCAATTTAACATATATATATATATATATATATATATATAAAAGTAAAGAATAGGGAAAAATAAAACTATTTAGCACAACAATTATTTTAAAGAATGCCACTTTATAGAAAGTTACAAATTTGATTGGTGGTGGTATATACTCGTAGTTTACATACACATTAGCACAACAATTATTTTAAATAAAACTAGTTTGATTACAATGGTTATAAGATGAGATGGAGCCATTTTTTTTTTCAATGAAAAAAAAAAGTGCATGTTGATTTTAAATGTAAATAAAAAAAACTTGATATGTCCGTTTTGTTGCATGTGTGCAGCGTCACGATGATCGTCCTTCGAATTTGGGGATTTTTATGGTGATAGGTGAAAAGAATAAGAAATTCTTGTTTTTTATATATATAAAAAATAGAATTGGAGTCGCTACCTACTATTTGAGTCACTAGGAACCTTAATTGATCTTACTATCTAGATAATGAGACTGGTTATGTATAGGAAGGACGTATCACCCTTAGTACACCTTACCCATGGTAATATGCATTGTTTGTTTTTCTGATAAAAATTAAGGTATTGTTGTGTTTTCTAATCGTTGGTCTATCTAAGATTTAAGAAAAGTCCTTCTCGGTAAAATTTGTTTTATCTTATCAAGTTAAAACCTAACTATTATAGTGTCAAAACATATTTTTTACATTTTTCTTTTAATATTAGGAATACATCTAATGTTTGAATTTTTGTATTTAAAGATGTTAAATCATGCCTTGTATTTGTTTTATTATTATTTATGAAAATATGATTTTTTTTTAATTTTTGAGAGACTTGGCTATATGCAATTTAAAAATAAAATTGTATTTTTTAAAAGAAAGATTGTTTGTTGTTTTTGTGGAAGGAAACTAGTTTATTTAATATAAAAAAAAACACCTCACGTGTAGGTCATAATTCCAAATATTAAATATATAGGCATAAAAAAATGTGGGGAACTCAAAATTAATTGCAAAATGATGTTCTGAACATTTGACTAAAGCCACTTTTGGCAAAACGCAATAATGTGTTTTAAATTGAACAAGATACCAATTAAGAAAAACAAATCATTTATTAATTAAACTCAATTCAATAGCAAGCAAAAACGAAACCCAAACATAATCCATGAATCAAAACTCAAAACTCAAAACTCAAATCAACATAAATTCAAACACAATTCTCAAATCAAACATTTAATGTTCAAATAGCAATCAACCTTAGAAAAAAATTCACAATCCAACAAAAATTATCAAGTTATCTCAAATCACAAACTACATCATTGCAAATCAAATAATGTCCAAACAGTCCAAAATTATAGACAATAATAAATATTTTTTCCCAGAATTTCACAACATTATAGCAATTTGTCTAAAACATATTCTGAGTTTATGAATTGATCTTTTAAGATGTTTAGCGTGTCTAGTAATTAACTGAAATCGAGTCAAAAAGGTTGTTGGAATAGCGGATTCACACGTCGCCACTACTAGATGAGTAGGAGCTGTTGGATCTAAAGTTCCCCTACCTTGTCTTTGCTCATACACTGACAATGCTCTTTCACGCTCTCTAAGGAGGGAGAATTGGTCTTCCAAAGCTTCAATTCTATTTGGTGTATAAATCCTCTTCTCTTTTGGTTTGTTCTTTTTTCACCAGTAGATGCATGTATACCCATCGATTGCTATCAGCTGCTGGTGGTTGTTGGAGAAGAAGGGTGGTTGCAGGGGTGGTTCGGTGGAAGTGGAGTTGATTGGTGGTGCATGGCTGGGTAGTTATAGGTTGCATTGAGGAAAAACTGTTATTTTGTTTGATACTCCTTGTTACCGATGTTTTGGACTATAGAGAAGTGGAAGGACATGGGGGGTGTTCACGATGGTTGTGGCAAGTTATTTTGGTCTTGTGTATAGGGTTGTCGGTTGTTGGGTTAGATGAAGAGATAGAAGGGGCTGGTGAGGAGGTTTTGGTTGTTGAGTTGTTATCGATGTCCTGGTGGTTGACAACGTTATGAAGGACAACGTTGTGAAGGAATTAATGGATGTCTTGGCTAGGCACTTGTGATGATGGTGCTTATGGGGAAGGTACTTTCAGTTGTGGAGGACGATTAAGGGTCATGGTGATTATGGACATCAAGTCATTATAGTGAGAGGGAGTTTTTTCTTGTGTGTGCGTGGGTGTGGGTGTGTGTGAGCTGGAGAGAGTTATCTTTTTTTTGGTATTTTTCTATTAGTTTTTTTTTTTTTTTTTTGTAATGGCCTCCCCTAAAATTCCTCTCCCTTTGGCAAAACAAATTTGTCCTTTTCCTCCAAATTGCTTGGTCCCCAAACAACTAAAAAAATATTGGTCCCTCATTTTTCTATTTTTTTTTTTTTTGCACTTTTGGTCCTTTTGTCCAATATATTTTCTTGTATTTTGATTTTTTTGAAAAAGGTAATGTCAATGTCAACACGATAAGAAAAATTAATCAATTATTTTGAAATAAGCATGTAAAAAAACGAATGCATCAAAAGTATATTTTTTTAATTTTTAATTCTTTTGAAAAGACATTGAAAATGCCAAAAACGATGCAAATACATCAAAAATATATTTGTTTTTGGATTTTAAAAAAAAATCAAGAAAAAGGGGTCAAAATCAGGTTATGAAAATTGTCCGTCTCTTTACAATACCTACAGTATAAAGTCTTGTAAGGGATTTTAGAAAGTAAGTTTGTAAAGAAAAGAAAATATGTGAAAGTTTTCCCAAGTTGGAAGAAAAATCAAGCGATGGTTATCCTTGTAAATGTTTTAAAACTCTTTTTTTCTTCTTGAAAATTGAAGGCTTTCATTTTGTTAAGCAAAATCTTTGAAAGAGAGATCAACTCGAAGAAAAATTACAATTTCAACCTTTTATAGAGTGGTCATCTCAAAGATCTGGTCATTTTAGAGAGTGATGAACTCGAGGAAAATTTTGGAATCTTGACCTTTTAGAGAGTGCTCATCTCGAAAATTTAGTCATTTTAGAGAGTGACAAACTCAAAGATTTGGTCATTTTAGAGTCACAAGCTCAAAGATAGAATGTTCTATGTTCAGGTGACCTGCTTGTGGTGTGAAATTTATATAAGATTTCTCATGAATGGTCTCTGTTCAAGCGACTTGCATATGGTTCGTGATTGGGTAACCTACCCGTGGTGTGAAAAATATCTAGGATTTTTCATAGATGGTCTCTGTTTAGGCGAATAACTTATGGTTCATGATTGCGTAGATTTTTCATAGATGGTCTCTGTTTAGGCGACTAGCTTATGGTTCATGATTGGGTAACCTGCTCGTGGTCTCTGATTGGGTGACCTTCTAATGGTTTGTGTCTGAGTAACCTCCTTGTGGTCTTTGATCGGGTAATCTACCCGTGGTCATTGATCGGGGGACCTGCTCATGGTTCATGATCGTGTAACCTACCTATGGTCTTGATCGGGTGACCTGCCCATGACTTATGTTTAGGTAACTTGCCCCTGGTGTGAAAAATATCTAGGATTTTTCATGAGTTGTCTTTGTTCAGGTGACCAACCTATGGTTTGTAATCGGGTAACCTGCTTGTGGTCTCTGATTGGGTGACCTGTCTGTGGCTTGTATTCGGGTAACCTGCTATAGTGTGAAAAATATATAGGATTCTTAACGAGTGGTCTCTGTTCAAGCAACTAGCCTCGTAGTTTGTGATTGGGTAACCTGCCCGTGTGCGAAAAATATCTAAGATTTTTCATGAATGATGGTGTCTTGGATCTTCATATAAGAAGTTGTTAGCTTTCCTTCTTCTGAGATGACCCATCTTCTGATTTTCTTTTTCCATGTACCTTTAATTATCTCTGGAGTGAATTCTTGATGGTTCACATTTCTTGATGGTTACTTTCGAGGAACATTCCTTAAAAGGTTCCTGAAAATATCTTTATGATGTTTATGCATGCATTTTACCTGTTTTATAATATAGCCACCCTTATTGGCATCTCTTTATTGCTTGATGGTTAAGGTTTTGGTCTTTTGACTCTTTAGTCCACATTGGTTTTACCCATATGGATAATGTGCATGATTGCCTCTTTGTTGTACAACCTGGATTTTTAGACAATAAATGATGCTTTTTAGCCATGAAGTTCCCTCTCTAGAGGTTGAAATGAAGTGATTCCAGTTGCATTAGAAAACTAACATCCATACCTTTCTATATATATATATGGTAAGAAAAATAAAAAGAGAAAGAGCATGGAAATCGCAACCTTCAAAGACAGATCTTGCATTCTACCAGTGTTGACCTTTGACCATTCCGACTTGAATATCTTGAGTTAGAGAGATCCATTTAATGCAAAATTATTTTTTTTTGGATTCCTGACTGGAAGACCTATCAGCCTACCAAATTACAATAGAAAAAGAGCTCATATGACAGTGATATGATTTTTCTTAGACAACTCATAAATTCTGTCAACAGATAGGTTTTGTGAAGAAACAAGTCCAATTTACTTCCCAAGTGTCCAAACCGACATCTAAGTCTCTATTTGGGTAATTTAACTCCTCTAAGTTCAAAGTCAAAGCTTGAAGATTTTATGGAAGATTATTTCTTCTTTTTAAAAAAAATAGTTATTGCATTACTTAAATGTAAATTATCTACTTAGAAAAGGACTATATTTTTAGGGAAGTAAGGATTAAGGTTTGCTATCAAATAAAAAGAAAGAGACAAAAGAAGAGAGGAGAGGCCAAAAGAGAAGAAAAAAAACCCTACTCTTTCATCCTATACTAGAAATCATGTATTCATCTTTTCTCTTGATTAGTTTCTCAATAGACATGCATGGCTAAATTATTTTTCTTGGTTTCAAGGGCATAGAAACCTTCGGATTGCAAGAACTGTGAGATCTATTTTACCTTTTGTTTTCTATTTATATGATGAGTATGAGTATGTTTATTTTCCTATGCTTATTTCATATGACTGTTTAGTTTAATTGCTAGAGCGAACTCTAAGTTATTATTCTAATCAATCTATTGCTAAGTTTGC
>Ga0307518_10003487_pt1 | contig 11347 bp, 17 predicted proteins | sample 25_EM_MG_FD_203889 | JGI IMG/M metagenome (GOLD analysis project Ga0307518, IMG submission 203889) | Populus trichocarpa ectomycorrhiza microbial communities from riparian zone in the Pacific Northwest, United States - 25_EM | ecosystem: Host-associated > Plants > Roots > Unclassified | place... | reverse complement strand
TAAAGATGTCTGTTGTCTTGCCTGTCAAGTGGGCCTGAATTCTGTCTGATGGGCCTGGCCCCAGAGTGTGGTCTGACCCCAGACATTGCCCAGGCTTTGTCATGCACCCAGGTTGCTCAGACAGATTCCAGGACATTCAGACACACGTCAAAATGCTGATGTAGAGTATGTTCATACATTTAAAGTATCATTTTGTGTGATACTGAAGGTGTAGATACAATTTTATTGTTGCCTATAGCTGAGTTGCCTATTTTGAGTGCAAAACACTGTAGTCTCCCCAGTCCCTGGGAGCTCTGCCAGACCTCCAGAAGCCCCTGGGTCGAGCATGCCTCAGATGAGGCAGCAGCAACACCCAACCCCCCCTACAACTGGAGCCCACCACGAGGGGTTTCTGTGTCTTGGCACTCCCTATCCTCTTTCTAGGTCCCTCTTAACCAACTACAGTCACTCCTTTGAAGTTTCCCATCATTTTCCATGAGTTTTCAGCATCATCTCCTCCTGCCCCCCTCGGGTTTGGCGCATATCTCGCTCCCCTTTGCGCCGGATCTTTCGCTTTTCTGGAATCAAGATCTACTCGTCGAGGGCTTTCGAACGGTGCATGGGTCATCGCGATTGGTCCAGCGGTTGCGGAGGTTTTCGCATTTTCGCATTTGTGTGGAGTTTGGGACTGATAGGTCGATATCTCGGGATCTAAGGCTCGTCCTGCTTCGTCCTTTCGTGTCCTAACCCTATATACCATGGCAACACCACCCTATCGCGCTTTATCCATCGGTCCAGCTGTTCCATTGCTATGCTGCGCTTCTCCTCCTCCCCCCCTCTTTCTGAGATTTGTCCATTGTGCCTCTGTTTCTCGACCGGCCCTTTCGTCTTTTTAGTCTCTAGTTCCGTTGTATTTGTCGATCTCGAATCCGTTTTTACATCACACGTTTCCCTTTTCGTTCCAGAGATATTCGCATTTTGGAGTCCAGAGAGGAGGGAGAAAGATCTGCTTGTATGTCGACAGTTTCTGCGCTGGTCCCTTATCGCTTCTAGGGCCAAGTACTACTCGATGAGGGCTTTCTAACGCCACCTTGATCGCCCAAATCGCCCCAGCCGTTCCGGAGGTATCTCCAATTCTTCGCCCTTGTCCTCCTCCCCCTCTGCTTTTTGCCTTTTTTGGGTGCTCTCTCCTATCTTCCTGCCTCAGGACTGCTTCTCCTGCCATTCCCCATCCTTGTTAGTCAACCTCTTGCTGTCCTTAGGTCTGGGGGCCACTCTGATGACGTGCAGAGTGCCCATGTCCCCAGGGTTATGTGAGTCTGTGCATTTTTGATGGACTGTTTGGTGTTTTGGAAGGGTTTAGTGGGTCTTTGGTTGTGGTTTGGTGTGGTTGGTGAGTGCCTGACTGGGGACAGTCAGTGTTTCAAGTTCCTGGGAGGTGTAGAGACAGTCCTGTCTCTAGGTGTGTAGCATTGGTAGTATTGATACTGAACTCTCTACCTTAGCTATGTAGGCTTGTACTTAGCTTACTAAGAAATCTCCCTCTTTCCAGTGTACATCTTTGAGCTCAGTCATGGAGTGACTGAACCACCCTTCCACTCTCTAGTTCTTCTAGTCTCCCCAGTCCCTGGGAGCTCTGCCAGACCTCCAGAAGCCCCTGGGTCAAGCATGCCTCACCTGAGGCAGCAGCAACACCCAACCCCCCCCTACACTGCGTGACGCCTCATGACTCCACAAGGCCTCTAGTCTATTGTAGCATCAAGTCTGATCGTAATTGCACACCTCCGATGCTATGTATCCATCTCCACTCCAACAATTGACGCTCTGTCTCCTTTTAGTAAATAGTTCTGTGCCTATGCCTCCAGTTATTGTATGCTTCTGTTCCATTTCTGTTCCTGTTTCCTTTGTTCCTGTTTTAGATTAGCTGTGATCCATTAACCTTTTGATCTGTTATGCTTATCACTGATCTCCGTTCCATGTATGTTACTCATCTGTTTGTCATCCACAGACTCTTACCTACGTCTCCGCTATGTCTCTCTCTGCTTCTCTGCTATGTCTCTCTCTGCTTCTTGGTTACTGTACATTCCCGATGTAAAGTATAAGTACTCCGCACGCTGAGGGGATTGTCCCTCAGTTTGAATATCAGCTTGAATACCTCCCACGAACTCTCCTCTGTCCTCCTCTGTCCTCCTCTGTCTCCTCTGCCCTCTGGCAACTCTGACCTTCATCAGACCTCTGTCTCTCTGTCCCTTAGTCCTCCAAAATACGAGGACACAGGTATCGCAAGGGCGCAGCACATATGCTGAAGCCAAGTCCTCAAACCCCTCTGTACCTCCTCTGCCTGTTGTTGATATCCCTTCGCACTTATCTCCGCTCACATCGGAGTTCATTGGAGGAAACAGTTCTGACAGTATATTTGAACTCACTCTTGCACACCTGCTAATTACTCCCAACCATGACTAGTTGCTCAATAATCACTACCCGTGCTCAGTCTCATGAGCTCGAAGAGTGCCAGGAGGTGCTCAATGCGCCCTCCACTTCCCAAAACGATTTGGTCGAAGAAGGGGAGTTCCTCTCCTTCTCCAATCACAATACTCCACCTGGGGGCCTGTCAAGTCCGGGTCTACTCCGGTAGGGGGTCCGGTCAAGTCTGGACGAAGGAAGGGAGCAGAGGGTTGGACAAGAGATTAGTCCGGCCGGAGTTGGTGACCGCTTGGATTCAACGACTAAGGATAACGAGCGTTGATCCCTTGCGTAGGTTCCGGTCAAGAGGGGAAGACAGAGACAGAGACAGAGACAGACAAGAACAGGAGTAGATGACTATGGTTGATTTCAGACTGAAGAATACAGGATAATCTACAGAGTACTTATACTAAGTAAGAACTAGGGACGAGTACTTACAGTGACAAGTAAACAGACTAAAAAGCGGACAAGGGATAACCGGAGAAAGTACTAAGTCAGATCCGGGTAAAATAAAGTCAGGTCCAGTGAAAATGATACAAGGTAGGAGATATATTCAGCACATGGAGAACTCACGTCAAGCCAGGGTAGACGGCAAGGTGTAGTAAGGACTGTGTAGGGATTAGACCAAGGGTCGTACATAGCAGAGGTATATCTGTGTGACCGTGACCAGAGGAAGTGATGCGTGACCGGAGTTGAGCTGTAGAGCTGCGATGTGACTGGAGTAACTGGATAAGGCCCGGAGTTAGACATGGTCGTAACAGGGCCCCACCCCCGACCCCACTACTCTGACCCCCGCTGCACACCGCCCCAATGAGTCTGGAGTTTACTCCATGTGTCGTTTTGACAACACCCTAGACATCTACAGCAATGGCTATCCTGATGGTGACGGTGGAGACAGCAGGGGTAGTAACCCGCCATCCCCCAACCTGCCAGACATCCCACTACCAGACTCCCCTATTCCTTCTGCCTCAACTCTGACCCCAGACCCCTTGCTCCTGTTTGCACAAGCGGTCCAAGCGCTGACCAAGGTTGCTATGGCATCTGCCAACCGTGACTCCTCTTCTGGTTGCACCAAAGTCCGCAAACCTGACATGTTTGATGGAACTGATCTGCACAAGCTCCATGCATTCCTTGTTCAGTGCAAACTGAACTTTCAGGATCGCCCCAAGGCTTTCGCCTCTGACCGCGCAAGGGTCACCTTCACGCAGTCTTACCTAAAGGGCATGGCCCTTGAATGGTTTGAACCAGACCTGCTCAACTCTGCCAACCCCCGCGCCCATCCACTATGGATGGACAACTATGCCCAGTTCATCTCTGAACTGAAGTCCAACTTCGGCCTGCACAACCCCGTCAGAGATGCCGAACATCAGTTGGACAATCTGTCCATGAAAGAAGGACAGAAGATCAACAAGTACGTGGTTGAGTTCAACTGCCTCACTGGCCAAGTCCACAGCTACAGCGACGGCGCCCTCCACCACATTTTCTACAGTGGTCTCCCCAACCGCATCAAGGACAAAATCTCTCATGTTGGCAAGCCCCACACCCTCGATGGTTACCGCACTCTCACGCAGACCATCGATGCCAGGTACTGGGAGTGCAAATCTGAAGTTGTGCGCCAAACCAAGACCTCCACCTCCACCTCGTCCAACTCTGCCTCCAAAGGCAACTCCTCTGCCTTGTCCAACTCCAAGGGTAAAACCAAGGAAAAGGACAACAAGAACAAGAGCTCCGACAAGTCAAAGAGCTCCTCCAGCACCAAGCCTGCCTCCTCCAAAACCCCTGCCCATCTTGGAAAGGATGGCAAGTTGACCAATGAAGAGTGCCAGCAGTGCATCAAGGACAAGCTCTGCATGTTCTGTGGTGTAGAGACAGGACTGTCTCTAGGTATGTAGATTGGTAGTACTGATACTGGACTCTTACATTAGCTATGTAGGCTTGTACTTAGCTTACTGAGCAACAACTCTCTCTTCACTGTACATCTTTGAGCTCAGTCATGGAGTGACTGAACCAGCCTTCCACTCTCTAGTTCTCCTAGTCTCCTTAGTCCTTGGGAGCCTTGCCAGACCTCCAGAAGCCCCTGGGTCGAATGCACCTCATCTGAGGGAGCAGCCACCCAAACACTTTGTTATCTTTTCAGCGGACAGCCAGGCCACATGACCAGGGACTGTCCAAAGTCCACCTCCAAGAGCTCTAAAGCCAAGGCCCGCACTGCCAAGGCTGTGACTCCCACTGCTGTGGAGTCAAAAAATTAGACAGCAGCTCCCAGAACTCCACACAAGCTGGGGGTTGCATTGACTCCAACTGTGCACCTACAGAGTTATGCCTCAACGTGTCTGCTCTCTCCGATCCCAACTCCCTTATGCCCTCTGTCACAATTACATCCCCTGTCACTATTCCTCCTGTTTCCACTCTTGTTGACTCTGGCTCTAGCCACTGTTTCATAGATAGCAAATTTGTTAATAAACACTCTCTTGAAACCTACACAATCACTCTGCTTGAACTCTGCCTCCTAGACAGTTCTACGAACACCTTCATTACCAAAGCCATCAAACTTGACATTCAGTTTTCCACAGGCGAAGTCAACTCTGAAATGTTCTATGTAACTCCACTGGATTCCTCCTGTGTGCTGGTCCTCGGACATAGCTGACTCACCCACTACAATCCATTGATTGACTGGGTCTTGGGTCACATCAAATTCTGTAAAGGCACATTGCAAATGCCTGCATCCCTGGTACCTCCTCCTGTCGAGTCCACCTCTGTGTCTGCCTCTATGCCTCCACCACCTGAGGACTCATCTCCACCCTCTGACTCCAACTCGCCTCAGTTGACTGCTCCCTACATTTCGCTGATAGGCGCTGCTGCATTCACACGTGCTTGCAAACTCATGGGATCTACCAACTTTACACTGTACATCTGCCCAGAAGATGCAAAGCTCTGCTCCGCCTCCACTGACACTCCTGTCAATTCTCCCAATCTCTCCACTGTGCCAGAAGTCTACCATGACTTCGCTGATGTCTTCAGCAAGGCAAAAGCTACCATGCTCGCTCTGCATTGTGAGTACAATCTCTGAATTGATTTGGAGGAGGGCACAAGCCCTCCACTGGGTACTGTGTACTCCCTTTCACAGACTGAATTAGGGGCACTCCACACCTTCATTGACGAGCACCTCTCCTATGGCTTCATTTGACAGTTGACCTCCGCTCATGGAGCTCTTGTCTTGTTCGTCCGCAAAAAGGATGGATCACTCCACCTTTGCGTTGACTACAGAGGACTGAACAAAATATCAAAGAAAGACCACTACCCACTCCCTCTCATCTCCAACCTCCTCAATTCCCCTAGCAAGGCAAAGATCTACTCAAAGATTGATCTCTGCCATGTGTATCACTTGGTCCACATCACTGAAGGGGATGAATAACAGCATCCTTTCCGACATGCTCGATGTCTGCATGGTCGTCTACCTAGACGACATACTCATCTACTCCAAAGACATGAAGTCGCATCAACAGCATGTCTGCGAAGTCCTCCGATGCCTCCACAAGCATAATCACTTTGCTAAGCCAGAGAAGTGCGAATTCCATATCACCTTTACAGAATACCTGGGTTTCTGCCTCTCCCCCAATGGCCTCTCTATGTCTGCTGACAAGGTCAAAGCCATCTCCAACTGGCCAGAACCCTGCAAGGTGAAGGACATCCAGTCCTTCCTTGGTTTTGCAAATTTCTACCGTCGCTTCATCTTCAACTACTCTGACATCGTTGTACCTCTCACACGGCTTACCCACAAAAACATTCCTTGGAATTTTGGTGAGGATTGTCGCTCTGCCTTTAACCTCCTGAAGAAGGCCTTCACCTCTGCTCCTATCCTTACCCACTGGGTCCCTGATGCTCCACTGACTGTGGAAACCAATGCTTTGGATTATGCCATTGCTGGAATCCTTTCCATCACTGGCTCCGATGAGGTCCTCCGCCCTGTCACATACTATTTGTGGACCCTGTCCACCCCTGAGCTCAACTATGACACCAATGACAAGGAGCTTTTGGCTATCTTCAAGGCCTTCAAGCACTGACAATATTACCTAGAGGGCTCTGCCACTCCGGTCAACATGGTCACTGACCACAAGAATTTGGAGTACTTCTCCAGCTCCAAGGTCTTGACTCGCTGTCAAGCCCACTGGTTGGAGTACCTCTCCCAGTTCAACCTCACCATCTGCTTCCGCCCTGGACACCTCAGAGCTAAACCTGATGCCCTCACTCAACGCTGGGACATCTACCCAAAAGAGGGGGATAGGGACTATGCTTGGGTCAACCCACACAACCTCCGGCCCATGTTCACCCAAGAACAACTCACATCCTCCCTTAGGGAAATCATTCTCCTCACTCTGGCAATCCACACTACCATCCTTGTTGACGTGGAACAACTCCACAAAGACATCCTCGCAGCTCTTCCCTCTGATCCTGTTGCATGCAGCCACATGTCCAACTCATTTGATTCTCAGTGGTTAACAGACTCCACTGGCCTACTCTGCCTTGATGATAGGATCTACGTGCCAGATGCCAATGATCTCTGCCTTAGAGTCCTCTGCTACAAGCACGACCATCCACTCTCTGGCCACTTTGGCCAGAACTGCACCTTGGAACTAGTCTGCCGGGAATATACCTGGCCAGGTGTCTGCACCTTTGTAAAAGACTATGAAAGTTCCTGCACATCTTGCGGACGTGCTAAGGTCCCTAGGCACAGGCCCTATGGCCTACTAAAACAACTTCTGATCCCCACTTGCCCATGGCATTCCATATCCATGGACTTCATCGAGCAACTACCCTCCTCCGATGGTTTCACCTCCATCCTAGTTGTCGTGGACCGCCTCTCAAAGCAAGGAATATTTATTCCAACCTATGACACCATCACCTCCCCTGAGCTTGCAAAGCTCTTTGTCATGCATGCGTTTTCCAAACATGGAGTACCCACCCATGTCACCTCTGATAGAGGTTCGGAGTTCGTCTCCCACTTCTTCCGCTCGCTCGGAAAGGCTCTCGGAATGACCCTACATTTCACCTCTGGCTATCACCCAGAAGGAGATGGTCAAACCGAGTGGACGAATCAAACACTCGAACAGTATCTCCGAATCTACTGTAACTACCAACAAGACAACTGGGCCAAACTCCTCCCACTTGCAGAGTTCGTGTTTAACAACTCTCCTAGCGCAACCACAGGTGTCTCCCCCTTCTTTGCCAATAAAGGCTACCACCCTGACATCACAGTCAACTCCAACTTGGGCCTCAGTTCCTCCTGCACTCAAGAATATACCTCTGACCTCAAGGAACTTCATGAGTTCCTGGGCTCTGAGATGGCCCTTGCGCAACAGTGCTACCAAGGCCCCGCAGATGTGAAAAGATCAACTCCACCAGATTTCAAGATAGGTGGAGAAGTCTGTGAAAGCAAAGTATTTCAGGTCTACACGCCCCTCCAAGAAGCTCTCTGACAAGAATTTCGGACCCTTCGAAATAATAGCCAAACCAGGATCGCTCTCCTTCACACTCTGACTCCCCGACACCATGAAATCCATGCACCCTGTATTCCATGTGTCTCAACTTGAGACCTCCCACCAAAGCAGTATTCCCAACCGTGTCCAATCTCTGCCACCTCCAATCGAAGTCGACAGAGAAGTTGAATACGAAGTTGAAGAAATCCTAGACTCCAAGATCGACTGCAGAAGATGCCATTGTCAACTCCTCTACCTAGTCTGCTTGGCTGGTTATGCCGGTACAGATGAAGAAACATTGTGGCTCCTTGCCACTGAGCTCGACCATGCATCAGAGCTCGTCAAAGATTTCCATCACAAGTACCCAGGCAAGCCTGGTCTGCACAAGTCTGCCTAAATCATTCTGCCACCTCTGAACTCACTCCAAGTCCGCAAAAACAATCCATTCAAGTAAAATTGTAGTACAAAAATAAAAGAAACAAACAAACAAAGAAATATGTAGTTAGTCCATCAGTCATCCTCTCCCTCTGCATCCATCATACCATCCTCATCATCTGCCTCTGCTCCCTTCTCGACATTGGTCGCCTTTGCCACTTCTAATTCCCTCCATGTCGACCCTGTTGATGACCCTTGGAGGAAGGGCGCCCACACCAATGTGCCAAGATGCCACATGTCCTCCACATGCTGTTGCTCAATCTCCAATCGAGCCCTCTCCATCTCTATCCTCTTGTCCTCTCTCACTGACTGCCTCCTTTCGAGTGCCAAGTGCTCCCACTCGATTTCAAGCCGCTCAACCTCCCACACCTCAGAGGCTGCCAACCACTCTGAAAGCTGCACTAGTGACTGGGTAAGCATACCCAGTGCATTGTGCTGCTCCTCCACCATCACCTTCGGCACCCCAAACATCTCCTCCTCTTCCTTGCCTTCCTCTGTCATCGTATGGGTCTTCTTGTGCTTTTCACTGCCCCTCAGTGACATGTTCGTTGCGGTCCTCGACCTCTTTGTTACATGCTTCTCCACCGGCTTCCCGCTTCCCTCTGTTGCGCTCCCCGCTGATGTCGACACTTCTGCTGCCTTCCCTGCCATGCTCCATGAGCATGATTTGTGTGCAGCCTGGCAGTGTGCGCAGGCTGTCGCCTTCGAGCTTGCCTGAACCACACACCCCACCGGATTGTTGAGGTGTTCCCGACACCTCATGCAGGTGGAATGCCTCACTACAGTCACCACCGTTGGTGCTGCCATCGTCGCCTGCCCACTACCTTGTGTAGTTGTGATGGACTCTGCTCGCGCCTGCAACCACTGCTGCTGCTCCAGTGCCTTTCATGCCTCGAACTCCCACCTCTGTCACTCTATATGTGCCTCCTGCAGCACCTCGATCTGCTTCTTGTGATCTCTCTCCTCCTCTGCCTTCCGTTCCTCCTCCGCTTTATGCACTGCTTCCACCTTCGCCTCTTCTTCTGCCTTGTGCACTGCCTCCACTCTCACCTCCTCCGCTTTGCGAGCCTCTTCAGCTCTGCATGCCTGTCATGTCGCCTTCGCGTCAGTACTACATAGTGAACAGTGCATTCGCCACACACCTCTTTCCTCCTCTGCACCTCCACTTGTGCCTCCTCTACCTTTCGTCACTGCTCTGCTTCTGCTGCCTTCCTTGCAACTTCTCTCCACTCGCACTCCACAAACTTTGCCATTGTGTCGGCCTCGTCGTCTTCAGAGTCGGTGACCAGCTCGTGGTCTTCTGCTTCCTTCCAGTTGTGTTGCTGGTTCTCAGTGGGGGTGGGTGTGTCGTGTTGGGAAGTCATGTTGAAGTAAAAAGACAAGGTGTTTGAACAATGTGGACAACATGTGTCGCACTCTTATACACACCCACGGTAAATTCCAAACTCCAATCAAAATGCTCATCTCAGCAGGACAATGCCAAAATTGTGAAGTCCACATGCACAAAGGCCCTCAAGGGTTCAGGCCCTAAAGGGGGGATACTGTCATGACCACATGACACCTCGTGACTCCACAAGGCCTCTAGTCTATTGTAGCATCAAGTCCAATTGCAATTGTGCACCTCCAATGCTACATATCCATCTCCGCTCCAACAATTGACACTCTGTCTCCTTTTAGTAAATAGTTCCACGCCTATGCCTCCGGTTATTGTATGCTTCTGTTCCATTTCTGTTCCTGTTTCCTTTGTTCCCGTTTTAGATTAGCTGTGATCCATTAACCTTTTGATCTGTTATGCTTATCTGTCATATCCATACTTTTCCCAGTCGCAACTCCGGTCTAACCTTGGCCCACCTGACCTCTCCTTAGGCATAGATGCAACTCCGGATCTAGTCCGGCCATCTCCAGCCCCATAGCTGCACTCCAGCTCAACTCCGGTCACTACGTCCATCTCCGCCTCAGGACTAACCCCTGTCTTCCTACAGACAGATCTGCAGTCTAACTCCTCCGTGTCGGACCTGTACCTACCATTAGTTGCTACTCCGGTTTCAGTCCGGCCACTCCCTTTGTCTGGTCTGCGACGTAGCCCAACTCCGGCTGGTATATCCAACTCTGGCTCAGTTCTGCTCCTGCTCCTGCTCCGCTTCCTCTGTTAGGTCCACCAAAGGCTTAGGACATTTCCATGTCCAACTCCAGACCTTCCTCCAGCTACTCCGCCCTTCCTCCACCTGCACACTCCCTCCACTCTTGCACTTCCTCTGGTTGTGCACTTCCTCCGGTTCCACTTCCTCTGGTCCTGGACATTGCTCCGGACTTAACATTAGTTAAGTCCACCTCTGACCCTTACCTGTCCTGTTCTGACCTAGTTCCCTTGTCCCTGCTTTTCCTCCGTCGTCCCTGTAGTCCTAGTTCCCCGTTTCCGCTTCTGCTCCAGTTTATTTTCCTGTACCTAGTTTATTTTCCTGTCTGTTTCTGTGTCAAGTCCGGGTCTACTCCGGTAAGGGGTCCGGTCAAGTCCGGACAGAAACGGATGAAGGACAAGGGCAAGGGGGCTGGACAAGGAGTTAGTCCGGCCGGAGTTGGTGACCGCTTGGATTCAATGACTAAGGACAACAAGCGTTGATCCCTTGCGTAGGTTCCAGTCAAGAGGCTGGAGACGGAAACAGAGACAGAGATGGAGACAGACAGAAACTAGAGTAGTGACTATGGATGATTTCAGACTGAAGAATACAGGATAATCTACAGAGTACTTATACTAAGTAAGAGCTAGGGACGAGTACTTACGGTGACAAGTAAACAGCCTAAAAAGCGGACAAGGGATAACCGGAGAAAGTACTAAGTCAGGTCCGGGTAAAATAAACCAGGTCCGGTGAAAATGCTACAAGGTATGGGATATATCGAGTTCACGGAGAACTCACGTCAAGGCAGGGTAAACGGCGAGGTGTGGTAACGAGCGAACAGAGGATAGTCCAAGGGTCGTACTTAACGGAGGCATA
>Ga0307518_10003485_pt1 | contig 11348 bp, 4 predicted proteins | sample 25_EM_MG_FD_203889 | JGI IMG/M metagenome (GOLD analysis project Ga0307518, IMG submission 203889) | Populus trichocarpa ectomycorrhiza microbial communities from riparian zone in the Pacific Northwest, United States - 25_EM | ecosystem: Host-associated > Plants > Roots > Unclassified | place... | reverse complement strand
GGCAAATTAGGAAACCATCCAGAACACAAAAAAAGTTTAAATCATCAAATTATGAGCAGAAGGATTGACAGTTGAAAATAGAAGGCTAAAAGCACACGATGCTGCTCAACAAACAGTCTGGAAACCTCAGCAATGCTCAATGCCATTCAATTCTACCAATGCAAAGATTAATTCTTGATTGTTCAGGTAAACAAGTGGGAGAGACAGATGGATATGAATCCCCAGAAGTAGCTTAGATATGGTGGCCAGCCATAACTACTAAACTAACCAAAACACCATTTATAGAATTATTAATCATCAAATTGGAGCTTCTACAAGCTTAAGGGCAATGGGATTTACACAAGGCAGCCTGCATAGCCATTGTCTTCAAGCAAGTCATCACTATAAAATGTTTAAGAGTTACATCTACTTGCCAATATTGTGTGGTTGAAACTCTTGCAAAGGACATTCAAGAATGCACTGAGTGGTTACAAAATTCAGCTAATTAATGACCAAGCGATCCAAGGAGCACCAGGGTTTCAAAATCATGAGTTTACACAGTGCAGCTTATTTTTCTCATAAAGATTAATAACGCTGAAAAGCTTCTTTCAATTTTTTACTGTTCATTACTAATTTGAATCAGAATTACCATCACAAGCAACCATGATTCCATGTTTATGCCCAAAAATAGTTCAATTGTGCCTGCTTAATTTTACTATAACATTGAAGCCTCATCAATATTCTTCACTTCACATCAACAAAAAAAACCCAATAGTTAAAAACTATAAAACCCATAACTATAAGTCTACAACATAAACTGAAAACAAGAATCCAATATAGAAATTAAAGAAATTACCCGAACAAGCTTGTATACAACTGGGTCGGAAATCTGTTTGGGAGAAGACAAGGAAGAGGAACTTTTCCGAATCCCACACTCCTTATGCTTAGCTTCATCATTCCCCTCAACTCCAACCTCTGTTTCCATGGAAAATCCAGCACATGCAACTCAAATACAATAACTGAAAACCCCAAACAAGAAAACAATAAACAAAAAAGACACAATAGATAGTTAATTATTTTCCTCTCCAAATTTTAAACTTTATCCATCAAAACATAACTGAAACATAAAAACTAAACTAATTAAGCTTCCAAAAAAGATATCATCAAAATTCAATTAGTCCCTAAATTCCACATGTGATCAATCAAAACCAATTTACTTCATGGTTTAGCAACCCTAATCAGAAAAAAAAAAATGGCCCTCTGCAGCTTAATCGAGTGTAAATAAAGCTAAATTCAGAAAAGAAAAAAATTATGTTTTCTTTAATTATGTGCAAGAAAATGCAACTGCAATGCGAAAATTTTGGATTTCCAAGCTCAATTGGAAATCACTTAAAACCAAGCATAATTTGGGAAACAAATTTGCATCTCCTGAGGCTGGGCCTCAGGAGAAAATATTATATAAAATTAATGAAAAAAAAAAGGGAAATAGCGAGTTGGAAACTCACCATAGGAAGGACAGAGAAGCTAATTTCCGAGTTGACTCAGGCACTGAGTTGTTGGGAAAACGAGTTTTGAGTGGAGATTGAGAGATGGTTTGGGCTCTCGTTTTTGGCTCGCTTTTACAGGACGCTGTGTACTCGGGGATACGCTTCCGGATCCCAAAATCTCTTATCCATTAGAATTTATTCAACACTTGGAGTCCCATAACGTTTTTCCTTTGTTTTCTATTTTTTTAATTTATTTATTTATTCATTTGACGTCACACCCTAACGTGAGTTTTGATGATGTCATTGTTTTATATAGAAATCACATAAATAATAAAGATAAAAATATATTTTTAAAAAAGATAAGAACAAAAAATATAAAAATAAAATTATCTCTAAAATAATTTTGAAATAAATTTTTATATTTTTAAAATAAAATATATATAGAGTTCATGTATTCAGAGACAATATTTTATTATTTTGTATTCATAAAATATTCTTATAAAAAACTCACAATTCCAAAATTATTTATCTGAGACATGTAAAGATAAAATTAATTATTATCATGATTTAAAAACTCAACTCAGAAGTCGATACGAGACAAAGCATAAGTCACTAGTCAGGTTTATCTGAGTCAACATAAAAATAAAAGTGATTATTATCATGATTTTAAATTCGTTTCAAGGGTGACACGAGGCAAAGATCGGGTCACGAGTGGTGTTGATAGTTGATATGAGTCAATGTAAGGACAAAAATAATTATTTTCATAGTTTTAAAGCCCGACTTGGGGGTCAACCCAGAATAAGACCTGGGTCATATGTCAGGAAAATTAATATAAAATAAAAGTTGTTATCATCAAAGTTTTAAAACTTGATTCAGGGATCAACTTGGGGCAAGGCTCGGGTCATGGATTAAGAGTGTCAACCTAGGTTGACTCGGGTCAATGTAAGGATAAAAGTTGTTATTATAATAGGTTTAAAACTCAACTCGAGGGTCGACCAAGGTAAGGCCCAGGTCACGGGTTGAGAATGTCAAAACAGGTTGACCCGAGTCAATATATGGATAAAAGTTGTTATTATCATAATTTTAAAACTTGAATCAAGTGTCGATCCAAGGCGAAGTTCAGGTCACTGGTCAGGAGGGTCAACCCAACTGGCCCAAAAAAAATTAAAAATAATCAAAGCAACCTTATTTTCATAAAACAAAAAAAATCATGAAAGTCAACGGGTTTTTAACTCTTGTTTTATCCCAGGTTGACCAAGGTTTTTGACAGAGTCAAGTCGAGTCAATATTTCCTCTATTTTTTCTTAAACTATGACCAGTTCATGCCTCGGGTGAACCAGTCAAGTCAATTCTAATTTTATAATTATGGTTATTATAATATTATTAATTTTAACACTTAATATAAACTAAAGTAAAAAAAATATCTAATTATTTTTTAAAATATATAAGTTTGACAACAATAAATATTAAGGGTAAAATAAATTTTTTCATATTTTATTATTTTTTGTCCACCGTGACCAGATAGGATACAAAGACAATAATTTGTCTTGTACATCACTATCAAACACAATTTTATATATGTCTTCTTTTATATCTTGTCTCCTGTCTCCATTGTCTCTGTCTATTATATCCCAAGACAATAACCAAATACTATCTAAGGGACTATACGATCATTAATTATATTATAAATAGAAAGGTGACTAACGCTATGTCATGGGCTAACCCAATTGTTTTTATATAGTAAAGGAAAGTCAATGCGATGAAAGTGTTCTTAAAGAAGAAGAGAAAATTGATACTCAGGTCATTGACTTAACCCGAGTCAATAAGCCCGTATAATATCGATAATATGAAATGAAAAATGAAAAAATATGCAAAGAAAAAAAGGTTAAAAAAACAACCTGAATCCATCCAGGTTAGCATGCAAAATTTATGACTTGACCGTGACACTGGAGTAACCCTGTCAAAAGAAAATTGAAAACTTAATTATCAAACAATCCAATGTTGGAGGGCAAAACTAAAAAATTTTAAAAAAACTATGAAAAAACAAATGATCCTAGTAAAATTAGGCTAGCATGTTAACCTCGTGATCATAAGCATAGAATTGAGATAATCCTATAGAAAGGAAAGTGGAAAAAAAAACATGAAGATCAATTGCTAATAAATCAAATATAGAAGGATGAGGCTGGAAAAAAAAGAAGACAAATTCAATAAAAAAAACCTAAAAAAAGATTGAGGTTAATCTGTATTAATATTCAAAACTTGTAATCTTAGTCATGAACTCGGGACTAAACCCATTGAAAGTAAACCCCAAAAAATAATGAAGTAAAATTCTCAATCACAAAACACCAAGGTATGAAATTAGAGAGAAAAAAAGCAGTCAAAAAAGGAACCAAAACAAAGTAAAAGGCAATAAAAAGAAAGCAAATAAAATTTAACACAAAAATAAATCAAATCAAATGTTGAGTATGGATTATAATGATTAATTGTGTGTCAGATTTCTTAATATTTATACTATATTTGTTACCTAACAGATAAGAAATTTATATATTCAAAAACTATCAATCAGATTTTGGGTATTCATATGGGTATTAATCATCTGACTATTATTTATTATCCAATAAAAATTAAAATAATATATATATATATATTTGAAGTGTGTGTGCATGTATTAAATTATAATTTTATGTCAATAGATATGTAAATGCATATTGCATTAAAAAATGAAAATATTTAACAAATATATCTATATAATATAAATATACATTTCATGTTAATTTTGTGCAGGTTTCGGGTCAATTATGATAATATATATACCCTATCCATTACCTATTGGGTAAGGTAACCATAACAAAAATATTGACTCGTTCAAGCCTGTATTCATCGAGTTAGATTAAATTATAATATCTAATATTGAGGGACTAAATTATTTATCTACATGGATATTTATTATCTCGTAATTATTTATTATTAAATAAAAAATAAATTAACTAATATATAAATCCAGTGTGTGTGTGTGTGTGTGTGTGAAAGTATTAATCTATAAAATAATAAATAGTATGCACATATATGTGTTTTATATCAATATCAATATATGTATTTATCACATTGTATTTAAAAAATCTAAATGTTAAACAAATATATTTGTATAATATAAATATACAATTTGGGTTATGTTCGTGCGGGTTTCGGGTATGTTTAGATAATATTCATACCTTATTCATTACTCATCGAAAAAGGTTTATTCAAAAAACACCAATCCATTCGGAGTGAGACAAATTGGGTCGAGGCAGCAACCATCGAATTTATATTGAATTGCAATCCTTAGTATTGAGAAATGAAATTGAAAATAAAATTGAATTAGGAAAAGAATAATAATAAAATAAACAACAATGAAAAAAATGAGGACCAAATCTGAAATAAAAAAATAAATTAAATCAAATGATAGGAAAGAAATTGAAAAAAAAACTTGCAAGAGAAAAAAAAAACAAAATAGATGGAAATCAAAAGAATTATGATCACATTGTATAAAAAAACAAATGAAAGGAAGCTTATGTACTTTGCCAAAGATAAGAGAGGGAAAATAGGGAGGAGGGCAAAAAAGCCCATTAAAGCCACACCATTCATCCACCACCATGCACGCCATCACTAGAAAGCTCTCAGTTAGGGGTGATCATTTTCGGTTCGGTTTGATTTTTATCAAAAAAAAGTAACACCGAATTTTTTTTTAAAACAAAAAAAACTGAAACCGAACCGAAACCGGTTCAAACCAACCGGTTTCAGTTCGGTTCGGTTTTTTAGGACAAAACAGGTTCAAACCGGTTTGGCTCGGTTTTTTCAGGGTTTTTTTATTTGGGTTTGGCTCGGTTCTGTTTTTTCGTTTTCAGGTTTATAAAACCAAAACCAAACCGAACCGATCGGTTTTTTTAAAATCTTAATCGGTTTTTTTTCACGGTTCGGTTTTTTCGGTTATTGTTTTTTCGGTTTTCTCGGTTTAATCGGTTTTTCAGTTTTTTTGCTCACCCCTACTCTCAGTGCTTTAACGCCGTCGTGGAAGGTAGTGTTTGACAGTCGGAGGAGCTCATACACGCCTTCTAAAAGGCACGAGCTTCTCCCACTCAACGACGCATGCAACTTTTTCTTTTAAAATATATTTTATATATATTAAAAGACTTAATTGCCCCTAACTCTAATTGACTATTACATAAAAGCCAAGGTGAAATGATAAAAACACCCTCGGACCCCAATTTAAGAAAAACAAAAATGCAAGGGTCGATAAGTAATTACATTATTCAACAAAAATTAAAAATAAAAAATGCCTCTTACCTATAGGTTATAATTTTTGTTTTTAAAGGGTAGATTAGTAATTCCATTGTTAATTAAAAATATGAAGAGACCGATCTATCCCCAGACAAATTGGTAATGCCATTTGAATCTTATAAAAATATCATTTTGCCCTAAAAAACTCAGCCCTTTTCTTGTAATTATGAAGAGAAAAATCATCAATGCACTGTAACAATCCATAATGCACTAAGACTTTCTCCACGTGAAAGGCTAAGCAGACTTAGTTTTTTTTTTTAACTACATTACATTAAAAAAATTAAATGATTTTTTTTATTTGAACATGAATTTCTTTCCAAATCATTCTTCAGTGATTTGTATTTTTTTTATTGGAATTTAAATTTTTTAGCCATTTTTTCAATTGAGTCCTTGCAAATTGAGTTCAATAGGATTTCAGGCTTATAACTTATTTTAAATAGCTTTTTATAAAGTTCTTAAGATGTCAAAAAGATATTCTGACATTAAATTAATGTTTGATTTGGCAATGTAGGATTTAGTTTTGTTGGTTAACAAAAACTAAATATTTGGAGATCAAATTTGACAATAAAAGAATATGCATCCTTTTTTTTTTGTTATGTTGTCATCGCCTTTTCTCAAAATTTTGTCTTAAGAATTTTTATAATTTTTTTTGGCACCTTTAGTTTTCCCATTATATGTTTTAATTGAAAACTTCATTTTCTTTATATAGTAGTCTTTGAGTTTGAGAAAGAGAAAAGGTGATCTGATGTGATGTGATAAATCTTTGCAAATGAATAAAAACACAACATTTAGTAATGTTTTTGTGAAGAAAAAAGTGTCAAGTAGGATTAATCATGTTATTGAGTATTGAGATTTATCACATTAATTACTATTTAAAAATAAAACCAAAACTTTATAGAATTGACCATCTAATTTAAACTAAACTGTTTGACAAAAGTAAATTAAAAAAAAACAAAGAATAAAACTTAAGGTTGTATAGATAATAAAAATAAATGTAGAGCTTTTGATTTCACCTAGTTAATCTCACATAATTTATTATTCCTTATTAAAAAAATTCCAAATCTTCATGTTGATAGTTAAAATATCTCTTAATTATTCAATGTTTTCTCTCTAAAAACATTAAAAAAATCTCCATCTAATAATTCAAAATATTTCTATGTAAATTAAATTAATTGAAGATTCATTAAGTTTTTTGAATTGTTTTAATCTAAAATCACACTAATCATGATAAAGTATCTGTATCTTTCACTCAACTAATGGTGTTTAATCCTGAAAGCTTCTAATAAAAATTATCTCTCAGTTTCATTATGATTCAATAGATCAAAAATATCCAGCAAGAAATAAGATCAAAGATAAACACTCATCACGAAAAAATTAGAAATAAAATAACTTAAAATTTAAATTGTGTAATAAAAACTAGATTACATCAAAGCCCTATAAAAATAAAATTTAGGTGAATATCATAACTCAATTTCGGGTTCCCTCTAAAATTGTCTTTTCTTTTTTTTAAAAAAAAACTAGCAACTTGGCATGAATAGGTTGAAAAGGGTATCAAATGCTTGGAGGAACCAAGTCTAATAGTACCATATTATACCAAAGATTGAAAAATAATAAAAATTTAAGATTAAATTAAATGATTATCAGATAAATTTGCATAAAAATTAAATTCGAGAACTTAATTAGACTTTTAATAGGCAAATTTGATTTAATCATAGACCTAATTAAAGGTTTAATTAAATTCTAAAATTAATTGGGATCAAATTAAAAGAATTAATCAAGTGCTTCGACTTAATTAGGCTTTTAATGGGTCAAATTAATTTTATTAGGGATGTAATTGGTGAAAAATTAAGTATGGAAGCTTAATTTGACCTTAATTGAGAAGTTTGGAATTTTAGAGAATGTGATTTAATTTTTCCAAACTCAACTGGGTGAAATCAATGACAAAATTATAAGAAAATGAAAGTGTTGAGGTCGATTATGGGCCAAATCAAAGAAATTAAAGACCATGGACCTTTTTGTAAAAGACACGTGAATTCAGGGACCTAATTAAGTGTAATTAGGGATGAAATTGAAGAAATTAGAAGTTTGAAGGTCAATCAGAGACAAAATTGAAAATATTTAAGGCCAAGGACCAAGTTGATAAAAACATTAAACTTAGAGGGTCATTTTAAGAGTTGGTAGGGGTGATATTGAATTGATTATTATAATCAAAATTCAATTATGGACTTAGTTGAATAAATTGAAAGGTTGAGGGCTGAAATGGAAAGAAGTTGATTTTTTGCCTTCATTTATGTGGAAGCTCTTGACATAGTCCCACAAGTAGGATTTACATTTGATATTTTTCTGGTTTTTTTTCTTTTGTTTTTGCATAAAATGCAAGTGGAACTCTTTTCTTTTTTAATCTTCAATTAAGTTAAAAGAGTTGGGCCGGTTGATTTTGGGTGATAGCAGTTCCTTTGTTATCTCATGTGCAGTACTCCTCTATAATAGTGCAACATACTTCTTTACAACTTTTCTATTCTATGTCAAATGAAATTAAATTCGGGTCATTGCATTTTGATTCCTGTGCATGTTCTTGATCATATGATGATTTTGTCCTTTGTCAGTCATTGCAGCCATTCTTGTTTGTTTCCCATCATATTAGGTGGTAAAAGTATGTAAAACCCAATAATTCAAGTTATTCAACTGAAATATTATTCCATATTAATTGGGGTGGCTACATGGATTTGTCTCCTCCATTCTATTTTATTAGGATATTGATTTTTGTGTAGTTGCTGTAATATCGTATCTAACTAAAATATATTTTTTGCTTGAAAATAAATCAAAATTATGAACAAGAGTTATGGTTGATAAGGTCCTAAAATATTCAAATAGCTTAGGATAAGCCGATAAGGTTTATATATTAGATAATTGATTTATCCCTTAGTTTAAGAAATTTGATCCGTTTTTCCTAGCCAAAATGTCTGCTGGCTTGATATGAATAGCTTAATTGGCCAGTAGTTAGCAGCTGGTTATGTCTTATAAGCCAAGGTGACTGGTATTTGGTCATAGCTGATGAGGTTCTAAAATATTCAAATAGTTTAGGGTAAGCCAATAAAGTTTATATGTTGAATAACTGATTTATCCTCTAGTTTAAGAAATTTGATTCATTTTTCCTAGCCAAGATGTCTTCTGGCTTGATATGAAAAGCTTAATTGACTAGTAGCTAGCAGCTGGTTATGTCTTATAAGTCAATGTGTCTGGTAGTCGGTACCTGGTACCTCCAAAAGATCTTTTTTAATGGATGTGAGGACTCTCTGATGTTTAAATCAGTAACTTTATAGATAGAGAAAATACAATGATATTTTAGAGAGATAGACTCTGAAAATATATATGCTGAAAATGTTAAGAATAAAGAGATTGTAAACCTTGAGTTTGAAGGAGTCATAGTGTATTTATAGCTCATTAGTCTCTTTTTTTTTTGTGTGGAGATGAGAGGTTAAAGTGTAATTTTACCCTTTTAATATTTTAAGTTGTATTCTACTTAAAATAATACGTATTGGATCAATATAAAATATCGAGACACCCGCGTAGGATCCTGAATTTTTTTTTCAAGGAAGTGTTGGGCTTGGGCAAGTTATTTGAGCCTATTAGAGATGAAAAATAGACCTAGACACACTGTCTAGACTCAAACATGTTGGGCTCGGGCTGCCGCGCCCAAACCCGTGGGGGTTCCAGGATGCATGCCCAGCAGCAGCTGAGCATGATAGCATGTTGGGCTCGGGCATGACAGCCCAAGCCTGTAAAGTTGCTAGGGTGCATGCCTAGCACCAATAGTGGTGGGCAACACACTTAGCACCAGCTAGGCATGTGCCTAACATGGTCTTGGGCTCCTATGCCTGAGCCCATGCATCTTGGTAGTAGTTGAGCTCGAGCGTGGTAGCTTGAGCCTATAAGGATGTTTTTAGGGTTTTTAGGGGTTTTTTCCTCACATTAATTTTAGATTTATCAATGACATATCTGTTTTTTTCCTTTTATACAGTCTTCTAAACAAGCTATGAACATTATTAATTATTATTAATATATGCTAAAAGACATTGTCATTTCAATATAGCAATGAACAATGAAATGTTTTGGACTTTTTCAATTTGGTCTTCAAGTATTTTTTTCAATTTTATTTTCCAACATTGGATTTGATAGGTATTGAACTTCATAATTTTTTTGTTATACTTTCTATAGATTTATCCTAGTCTCATGATCCAGGTTTGGTAGATTAACTTGAGTTTGCTCAAATTATTTTTTAGGGCTTTTTTTAATTGATTTTTTTTCTCAAATTCATCCTTCAATGTTAGTTTGATTGAGAAATGAGCTTCATATTTTTTTTTATTTTCTTTTCGTGATTTATTTATGATCTGATGACCCGAGACGCGAGTTTTATAGACTAGCCAGGCCAACTTGAGTTTTTTTTGTCCTTTTTTTAATTGAATTTTTTTTCAATTTTATCCTTGAATATTGGGTTGATTGAGAATTTAACTTCATAATTTCTTTTAATTTTCTTTCTATAGAGTTATTCCGATCTCATGACCCGAGTTTGACAGGTTCAACAAGGTTAACTTGAGATATTTTTTATTAATTGATTTTTTCTCAATTTAATCATTCAATATTAGGTTGAGTGAGAATTGAGTTTCATAATTTTTTTTATTTGCTTTCTACAAGTTTATCACGGTTTCATGACTCGAGTCATGAGTTAGCCTAGTTACCTAAGTTTTTTTTTTAATTTCATCATTCAATATTGGGTTGATTGGGAATTAAGCTTCACAATTTGTTTCGGTTTCTTTTCTATAAGGTTATCTTGGTCTTAAAACTCAGGTCAAGGGTTTAATCGATTAACTTGGGTGATTTATTTACTATTACCAAATATACTATAAGAACTAGAACAAGAAACAATGCCCTGAACATTGTTTCTGATGACTTAATGCCACTATTCATTGCAGGGTTTGTATGAATACTTTTGTGATTTTTTCATTTAAATCATCAATTTTTTTTTATTTGCAATTTCATCATACCAAGTTACATTAGCATGATTTTACATATTGCTTTCTTTCAATTTACATTCTCTCACATATACAAAATGTTGAAGAATATTAATGTCAATTTTGTAAAATAAAACTTTTTTGGTATTTAAAAAATGAATTAAAATAAGAAAGGATAAAATTTAACAAAAACAAATAAAAAAGACCCAATTTGCATATTGTCACATAAAAATCTAATTTGCTCCCTAAAGTTTTAGCTTATCTATTTTTTGGTCTTTGTTGTTTTGGAATTTCACTTTCATACCTAAACTTCATATTTTTACATATCAGTTCCTAAATATTAAGAGAGGAAAGAAAGTCATCAAAAAATATCGAGGAGAGATAAAGTGAATGGATGGCGACGTTTCAGCCACTAAAAAAAAGTTGATTTGGTGTCTATGTTTGTCTTTTCCAAAGAGTTCAATAGAGATAATGTTTTCCTTTAAACATGCTGGAAAAATAGATAAGAGTCTTAAAACTTTTTTTTTATTCATTTAACTCTTTTTTTAGAGAG
>Ga0307518_10003483_pt1 | contig 11350 bp, 14 predicted proteins | sample 25_EM_MG_FD_203889 | JGI IMG/M metagenome (GOLD analysis project Ga0307518, IMG submission 203889) | Populus trichocarpa ectomycorrhiza microbial communities from riparian zone in the Pacific Northwest, United States - 25_EM | ecosystem: Host-associated > Plants > Roots > Unclassified | place... | reverse complement strand
AAAGCACTTGTTCAAACCATAACGCAGTAAATTTGGCTGATGTAAAATCTAAGAAAGGCTGCGACGCAACCGGTGTCGGTATGATCGTTTGCGCAAGACATGGAATGAGGCTTCCCAATGGAATCGCCGACCTGCAGTATGGAGAAAGGTACCTTTCCTTATTTTATCCTTCGACAAAGCGTTGTTATTCATGTGGATAAACTATGTAGATATGTGAATATGGACTACGCGTTCGCCTCAGCAATACGGCATACAGACGTAACAATTCTCAAAGTCTCATACGACATCGCATGCCAATGGCACAAGGCATTATATCAACGGATGGATAAGATGCCAACTTCGTTACAGTTAAATTTACGCGACCGCAATCTTACATTTCTAGTTCCCAAATTCCACCTTCCTGCACACATTCCGTCGTGTCAGTGGTCGTTTTCATTCAATTGGTCTAAGGGTGTCGGGAGGACGGACGGTGAAGAACCTGAGCGGGGATGGGCAAATCTTAATCCGGCTGCCTCGAGCACGAAGGATATGGGCCCTGGCCACTGCCGTGACACATTGGATGATTACTTCGGGGACTGGAACTGGAAGAAACTTATCGGCCTAGGTCTGTTGCCTTTTTCTTTGTCTATTGAATGTTTCTCACCTGCTCTTCTGCTAGGCCCTTCCATTCTGAGAAAGATAAAGGAAGCGGTTCCCGAGGGAAATGATCACCGAATTGACTTCGAAGAATTGTCTCGGTCGCTAAAACAAAAATTTCCCGAACAAGTCGCTTTATGGATGCAGCAGGTAGAAGCATGGGAAGCGGACTCATCGCGGCCCAATCCGTTCGAAGTGAAAAGCGAAGGTGAGTTCAATTTCAACAATACTTTATTTACTTCAAGCCAGTCATGCTCCAACTTTTCAGGGATCACACAAGCCAGTATTCGCAAACAGCTGGCAAAAGACGAGGCTCAAGAATCTGCCGATGAGAGTGAGCTACGGCTACATCCGGATGTAACGCCAAGCATTCTCATTGGTGCTGGCATTGACCTTGAAGACCAGCAGTATGTCATTCCGCGTTACACTCCTTTTGATCTCACCCTTGAACAACAGGCGACGTCTACAGGAGGCTACTAAGGCATCAAATGATGCAACTACGCATACGCTCCAGGTTCAGCAACACAGTAACGCGCTTCTGCAGCGCATCGAAGCTTGGCAGCAGCTTCAAGTGCTCTTTATGCCTGGGGTGAATGCCCTTAGGGAAGAATCCACGAAGCGCCCTTACTCCCCAGAACACATCCCGTTACTTCTTCCATCACAGCTCCACGGGAAAACTGCATGTCCACGCTCGCTGGAAGTCATCGAATTCCGACTTAGAGAAGGTCAGGCTCATGATGCTTTGAACGACCTACGCCAAGGTCTTCGATCTCGAACCTACATGCTCAAGTTCAAAGATCGTTTCTTGCGTGGTCAAGGAGCAAATACTCGGGCACGAAATTGCCTCAAAACCTTGGATGCAAAGATAAATGCCGCTGCAACTAAGTATCGCGTGGCGCATCAGTCGCTAACTGTTCTTGGTGCTTCCTTGGGACTGGTCGGTTGGCAGGATAAGCTCCGTCCATTGTTGGATGAAGACATTTCCTCACTCACGGATGCATTTGACCTTCGGCCGGGTGAGGGAAGGCGTCGGGTCAGTTGGATTTGGCAGATGTGTGGTTACAGTGAGCGGGCCATAGAGAATGAAGCAGACGACGGTTTCCAGGAGGGTGAGTAGCTCCTTACTAAATTGCTGCCGACTTTACCCCTTGTATAGCCCTCCGTGTGGAATGGTGCAAGGCGCGCGCACACGCGCACCGTTGGGAAGAAGAAGTCAAATTATTAATCGAAGAACAACAACGTACATTGCGATTTCTGGAATGGCATGCAAGTTGGTGGATGGAACGGGCAAGTGCCATAACGACCAGCGATGAAGCACTTTCCGAAGGCCGCCGTGCGTATGCTGAGCGCCAGGCAAACCTTCGCCTTCAAATCCAAGGATCATTTGCTCACATGTGGAGGGATACGCAGAAATTTATTGACTTGGCTGACGCACAATGTGTATCCACTCTGACATAGACGCTTACGCTTCCACATTCGCCTTGTACAGCTACGTATTCAACCATGAACCATGTAATTTGTTGCAATGAAATACGGTAGCTACCATGACGTCTTGGTGCGCCGTTTATGGTGACATATATAGCATTGCAACGTCCATTGCAACGTTTCTTGCCGTGGCATTGCAACATGTGTTGCAACATGAGTGTCATCCTTTTGCGTTGCAATGTCCCCAGCATTTGTATTTCATGTATTTCAGAGAAGTAAATTGAAAGTGTAAGTCAACAAAAAGTTTGTAACTATGTAGACTACACATTTGCTGCACCGTGTTCAATAAGTAACAGTAAAAACTTGGCTTCATTTAAAGCCATACCCCTCCCCGCCAGGAACATGATGAGTTGTTCACCAGAATAACGTCTGCGTGCATCAATGATGAGTTCAACGATTTCTACACTATACCCATGATAGGCAAGATAACGAGCAGCAAGGTCTCCGAGAGGGCAGGCTGCCTTTCGAACGGACGTTGTTGATGTTGGGTAGTAGTTGCTGGAAATTATTCCACGTAAATTGCGGATATGGGCATAAATGATGGGAGACGGCTCAGTCGGACATGTCGATGCCTCATATCTAGCTGGGATGGAGGCTATCTGGGAACCCGTAGAATCCTGTGACAATAAGGAAGAGCAAGAAATGGATGGATGCGACGAGGAGGTGCGAGACGAGGAGGTATGAGACGAAGAGGCTGACGCTGAATGGAGTGATGAAATATTCAGTGAGTGACCCAGCTGTTCCCCTAAACTGTCGATCGTAGCATGCGTGGTGTTTGAATTTGGGGTGGAGGTAAATAAGGGTGGCATATCTTGCACATCTCCTTTGACGATCATGAAAGCGAGTGCAATCCAAAAAGACGTCGTCTCCCTACGTTTACGGCTGCCAAATCCCCTCTCCGCATGCGATGCACTTTCTCTGTACACATGAGGCAATTTAAATAGCTGAAAAGAAGAGGCTTACACTGTGCGATGAATGCCGGGGGGAGAACCAAGGACAACCGCATAGAAACCTGCTTCATCGCTGATCAATGTCCGTACGGCTGGGCTGTCGAATTCTGTAAGGAGCTGTTTATGATCTGCGCCATCCGGCAACGAATTCACGAGCGGTTGAAGGGTATTTATAACCTTTCTCGCCTCATTCTCTGACTTGCACTGGATGGCGAGAGGTAAAGGTGGTGTCCCACCACCGCATCGAATAAACTTTGGACTAACGTAGCATTAGGAATAATTTTCAGTTGATAATTAGCTATGCACATACCGATCACCTGCATCGTACACCTGCGCACCATCGGTGGCATCTCCAATAACAGCCCAGTAATAGTCGTTGGCCATGGATAACCACTCAACGTCGCCCGAGAATATATACTTGAAAAGCTCGTGAGAGGAAGGAACTGCCAATCAGCCGTCTGATCCATTGCTTCGAGGGCCGGGGTCTCGCTGAAGGCATTTGCCAAATTGAGCTGAGTTCCGGGAAATGAGGCACGATTGGCTTTTCATATCAACCTTCCTAATACCTCCGCGGCAACACTCAATGACGGCATTCAATGTTTGTGCATCACATGGTTTCCGGATATATCCGGCATTCTGGAATTCCGGACATAGCTAGGCCTCGAATTCCTCGAGCACCTTGATTCTCACACTCAATCTCCCATGCCTGGCAAGAAAGGTCGTCGTACCAAGGCGAGTGCGGCCTCAAAGCGACTGTGAGACCGCCAAATCTGTTGCAATCGGAGACTCACAGATTTGTAGGAATCAAGAAGATGGCGGAAGCAGGAACACTATCGATGAAGAATTTGCCATGGGTGCACGTAACTTTGCGCGCTCTGTAGATTTTCTTGGAAAGATCGACGATATCGTACAAGTCAACCAACTACTTGAGAGCCATAGGGAACAGGTCGCACATTTGTAAGGTCCGTTGTGTTTATTGATGAGATACTGACGTATCGTGGTACCTAGATCTGTAAGAACGATTGAACGGTACAAACGGGATTATTCCCGTCTTCTGGAAATCACACCTGGACTCAAGAATTTGATCGATGACCCCTCAAAATCGACGGAGCTTGGAATCATCGCCAGGAAGGTCAGCATGAACTTTGCACGTGTACTTGGCATCTCTGACTATGTCTTTAGATGAATTCCATCATGGCCTCCACACGCACCAACGATTCTTTTAGGTTACGCCGATACATTGCGCAGTATTCGGCATCAGATATGACTGTCGTGAACCCATCACCAGCGGACAGCGGGTGGGATCAATTAGGTGTGAACCACCCAGTTTTTGTGCGGATGCTCTGCCCCATTGAAGCCGTTGTGGAATATGATAACAACCCCGCCAAGTATGAGTTACATCTATCTCCATTATGTTTACCTGCTGATATTTTTTCAGGGTTAAAAAGAAGCTTCAAGATGGGAGGATCAGAATGGATGCTGGTGCGCTTCCCACATTCCTCTGGGCGGGCAATCCCCCGGGCCATGATTTTAACGAAGACGACATGTGCAATGGGCTATTCAAGGGGTATTTACTCCTCCGAGTGCGTTCCGAATCGTCCATTTGGATCCACTTTTGATTGTGACCATCTAGGCTGCAAGACATATATTCAAAGGACCATCTACGGCGCTTGGCGGGAAGCCACGCGGACTTCGTCCATGCAACGCAGTTTTGTACGGCATGGCAACGGTCGAGCCCGAACACATTGCGTATACTTGTATGCTGGTAAGCCATTATGACATTCCCTTGGATGTGATCAATTGATCTTCAGGATACTCCTCACCTTCGGGTTCTAGACTCGATACTGCATGTCTTCCCGAAGATGGCAAGAGGTCGACGGAGAATTTTCTTATCGAACATTCTATTATAGTATTGTTGACATCCTTCGAGAAAACCAAGAATGGTTCCACGACCTCCAGCGGCACTGGAACTTGTGCGTTGTTGCAACAATCCGACCGTTATTACCATGGCTCAACCATCATCACAGGATGTTATTCCAGAATGAGGGAGGACGGTTTAATGACATCTCCGACGGACAGGATGATAGTAGTACGATGAGTACTATGGCGAAAATTAGGAGTGCCATGGCAAAAGTTGGTACATCGACTAACTCATCGAATCTAGTCCGCGGACCCTCGTCGACGCTTTCCGGCGCTCCACCTCCACCCACGCGTTCACTTCAACCCTCAGTTCGGCAATCCCCATCACTGCCACCTATCGCCAGTCTGCGGGAGCCCACTCCGACCTCGACCTGCCAACCTATAGTGGAGATACCGTCGAGCAAACACCGTCAGAGAGTTGGGTCTAAGAATCGCGACAATCGCGCGTCACGTCATTCAAAGCGCAAAAGGGTGTTGAATGGGAAATAATTTTGTAACTTTCAGTTGTCTGCAGTACCGTGACCATAGTCAAATACAAAATCTCGGAGTTATGACTACTACACTAAGAGTGACAAACGTCAAGCAGCATTTCTCCTAGCTCGTTTCACAGGCACACAGGCACGGGCATGTTTGCTCAACTGCGGCTGTAGATACACGGTAACAAGTCAGTTACCTCCATGTTTAGAATGATACGGGATACTTACCGAATTTTCCTCAGTCTTTATAGTAACAGGTGATGCTGAACGGGTGGTGTGATCATCTTCCGTCTCAGCAACTTCAATCTGGAATGTCTTGCGAGACGCAGATTAGGTATTATACGAAAACCCCGCAAGGGGAGTCTCACCATGACGGCATGCCCCAGGTGTTCATATGAGATGGATAGACCATGAAGTCCAATATCATTCGGTAGGACGAGTTTGATACACTGTCTCGGCATGGTGAACGACGGTGAGTGAAGAGGGTTGAATGGGAACGAAAAACGACCCGCTTTTGTGTTTCTTCATCGGCTTGGTAGATCCAAAGGAAGAAACATCCACCTTCCCCTCCAGTACACGACTTCCTAAGCTATTTCTTCTTCCAAATGATCCTCCAACCTTCAACTTCGCCGAAGGATAGCGGCCGGCATCCTTGGAAACAGATTCGTCTTCGGAGTTGGGGAGACGAACGCTTTGGGATGGTTCCAATATCCGCGGTCCATACTAATGATCCCGCTCTGCCCCCGTCGCCAATACCAGTAAGATACTTACCTTTTGTGGCCATCTTGCAGCATTGATCAGACGTGGTTAATCATACGTGGTCTATCATAAATCTCCTATCAGCTGAACATGGGGCGCCCGAGACTATACAAAACGCAACAAGAAAAGTTAATAGCTGCTTGAACATACCGAAAAAAATATTATCAAAGGTATGGAATCTTTACTCCGACAGCGACATTGGGGTCACAGCTATTGGGCGTTACTCCAGCCATCGCGATGAAGTCAAGTTGAGACTCAAAGCTAAACGAGAGCGGATTAAGAATGGCACTCAATCCGTGGAGCCCCCGTACGATCAAATTTGTACCTGGTCACCGTACCGAGTGGCTGACCTTTCAATAGTATCTCTCCATGTGCCATCACAGCGGACCGTCATGACCCACTTCATTTCTCTACCGATATTGTGTCACCCTGCGACCCAGATTCCATTGACCAGGTCAACAACTCACTCAAGGAATTGATTGGGGGCTCATGTCATTCTTTGATGGATACGTTATGCCGACAGTACATCGAGACTGAAGACTACTCGCAAATATGGGACGTCGTGTCCAAGGTTCAAAGTTTGGAGAAGCGGGTGCGCACCTTGAAATGGCAAAACTATGACGATTCAACCGATCCCACGAAAGAAACATGGGATCGCATACGTTTTACCGAGGGTATCCTGGAGGACCTTTTGATGAGAGCAATGGAAGGCGAAAACATAGCCCAGATGTACTCGAGAGGTGTTTTACTTTTTCAAAATTATTCCTTAGACACCATGTACTAACATAAGACGTACTACCTCAAGCAAAAAATTGTTGTCAAATCCACCGCCTTGTGTGAATATTAAAATGGGAATCACAGATCTGGACTGGCCTTCGAGTGTAGTAGCTGAGATCCGCGTACTGAGATGTGCTGATCGAGACGCGTCGGATCTGGACTGGCCTTCGAGTCTGGTAGCTGAGATCCGCACACTGAGATGTGTTGATTGAAACGCGTCGACGCGTCACATGGGGGACGCGTCAAGCGATCAACAATCTGGGCATATATCAGCCTTGTAAATCTTCACAGGATCCTGACCTACCTCTTGACCTCTCCGCCCTTCGTACCGCACCATGACCGGAAAGCAGTGGATGACCCCCGAGCAAAAACAGCTACTGGAGAACGAGTTAGTACTGTACATGAGTATAACCCCCAGGGAGTACACACGACGACACTTTGCATCCTTCTTTCAAAAATGGTCACAGACTTGGCCTGAGAGGGCTGCCGTGTTCCCGGATATCCCATTGGATACACCGCTGACGGTGGAACAGGAAAAGACCCTGGCAAAGGCAATCACTAACCGTCGGGTGGTCAGTTGTGTCACATTAACTCTAAAATATGTACTAACCTTCGCAAAGCAACTCCGGCAGTGGCTGCGATGGCACGCTGGAGGAGGAAAGAATCGTGCGGCCAATCGGAAGACGTTGAAAATCGTGGACGACCTGGTGACAGGTAAAACCCGTGCCAAACATCTGGTAGAGATATATTCCAAGTTGTACTATCCCTCACGAGTTAAGCCCGACATGGCCTGCAATTCCCAAGACTCCAATATTTCGGGCGTTCGCGATCAAATCAAGAAACGGTTTGAGACCGAGTCGCCGGAGATCCGGGAAGAAGTCATGCGCATCTACAAAGAGCAATCCAGGACCAGTCAGAAGACCACGTTCACTGCGGGGGACGATGAGGAAACTTACCCTGACGTTGATGTGGACACTCGCATAAGGTGCGTAAATACTCAGTCGTCTGTTAGAGTTCTCATCAACTTCCTCTTTAGTAATATTCAGCAATGCGTGCCAGCGCTTCAACAAATCCTCACTCACTTGTCACGGAAGACCGGCTGGATGTTCTCGGTTTTGATGGGGGGTCTGGATCCGACAGATCCTGATGGAAAGTGCGCCGTTGCAAGGTGAGTAAGCCCAAAATATTTACACAACTTATCTTTCATCATTGATATAGCCTCCACATCGGGAAAAACAAGCACGCATTGGATTTCGCGGAGTCTTACTCTTCCTTTGACGCTACCGTTGTGAAAGCATACGCTGACTTCCTGGAGTGCAACCATGGTCAGTCGCTGATTATTGGAAACAAAGATACTGACCAGGCCCTAGATGAATCTAAGGAGGATATGGACGGTATGGACGGTGACTACGATGTCGAGGATGATAATGCCGGTGAGAGGGATGGTGACGATGACGAACTCACTGGTCAGAATAGGGATGAAGAGGATGACGCTAGAGTTGACGAGGATGGGGAAGACGACGACGACGGGGAGAATCAGTTAAGTGATGCATTTTTTTCAGCCTTATATACTCAACGTTCCCGGACAGGGTCCCGGATGTCGCCACGATCCTTCGTCAAACGACTTCTCCGCAACGCATTGCAACGACTTCCCCACAGCGCGTTGCAATGACCTCCCCACAGCGCGTTGCAATAACCTCTCCACAGCGCATTGCAATACCTCACCGCAATGTCACCTCACCGACTCGTCCGAATGTCACACCGACTCGTCCGAACGTCACAACTTCTGTCCAATCGATCGGAATCATCGGTGACGGCCTGGTTCCTCCTTTCACGGCATCATCCAGTGCCCAATTGCCCGATTTTTCTGAGCTTCCTGAGCAAATACTCGACGAGCTAGGCATGTTGGGACCAGATTTTGAGGATATGCTCAAGATGGACAGTGGGGCGGCGTTTCAGGAGCAAGGGCCAAATTCGACATTTCCGTGGAACTACGATGGCCTAGTATCAGACCCATTTTTATCGACTAACATGACTTCCGTCAATTTCGGCAATAGTCCAGCTGAACTCACTGCCGACCACTCATTACTAGATTTCTCGATGGCAGTGGACTACGAATCCTACGGCTCAACATACGAGGTTCCTGCACTTCCGTCGGCCTTTTCTCCGCAGAATCAGTTACCTTTGTTACCCCCTGCCCCTTCAGACAATGACAGCTCGTCGTTTCATGGTGCGTTCACACTTATGTGATTATTGATTCGTTTTTCATCATATCCACTTCTCTGGTTTTCTGCTTTGATTAGATTCTGTGGTGTTCAAAAGTCCTCCGGTCGGTCGTGGCAGACGTGTACCAGTTCCGTCTTTACGCGCTCAGAGAAACAACATGATAGGCGATGCGTGCAAGGAAAATGGTTTACCGGTGTTTGGGGAAAAAAAGAAGTCAAAAGGGAAGCGTGCTTTGGATAAAGTCGATGGGGGCCCAGCCAAAAAGCTAAAGTAAGTCAAACAGTCCATTCATTACAAGTTTCCACTGACGTTAGTGGAAGGAAAAGGAGAACTGGCGCTTGATTTTTTGGTCCTGGTCATCTCCGACGCGATTTCTCCCCGCTTATGTTCATGTTAGCATTGTCCATACAAGTCGTTGTCATTTTTCTATGTAGCGCAATCTTCCGATGATCATCGTTCACTGAGAGTATTGTGTGATTACCGACGAATGTTGCAATAAAGTGTTGCAACAATAGCTGGCGTTGCAACAAAGTGTTGCAACAAAAGAACTGGCGTTGCAACGAGGTGTTGCAACAAAAGCTGGCGTTGTGCAACGAAAGAGCTGGCGTTGCAACAAAGTGTTGCAATGAAAAAGCTGGCATTGCAACAAAGTGTTGCAACATTGTGCTCGTGTTGCAAGACCTGTTGCAATGAAAGAGCTGGTGTTGCAATGCTTTTTGCAATGTATTGCAACTCGTCCTGTCAGTGTGTTGGTTGCAACACATTTTACCGTGAGTGGTGCAACACGTCCCGACGGTAATTACCGTGTTTTCGTTGCAACAAAGTCACGCTCCTGGCTGATCGGACATGTTGTCATTGTCAGATGTCCTATCTGATCCTTTGTCAGTATGGACAGCGGTCATAACCTCGATGTGAGTTATACTATTTGATGGCGTCAGGCCTTTCAATGTTTCTATGTTACTGGGTACAGCTAACAAGCGTCTATGCTCGTTATTAGGGAGCACCAGCGAGCCTGGCTCTGTGCCGGGGAGCACCGACGAGCAAAGTTCCAAGTCGGGGTACACTGATGAGCGATGCTCTAAATCGGGACACACCCCGCCAGTTAGGCTAAGGGGGCTCACGCGTCCAGCGATGACATCACTGTATCGTCGTGGAGCGGCGGGGTTCGAACCTTCTGGACGGTCACTTCTGGTGCCTTCGTCCGAAGGGGGTAGACTGAGGGACGAGTCTACTGTTTCCTGGGTTTTTGGGCTCGTTGGTAAAGAATTTGCCCGAGCGCGAGCATTTTTTCAGAGATTGTATCTCGTGGACATCTTTATATATATATAAATTTTGTGAGTAGTAGAGGGGATGAATGGGTAATGGCAAGTAGGTTTCGATTTGTGTACCCTTGGTTGCACGGTGGAGGATCGGTCCACGTCAATTATCGGGAAGCGCGAACGAAGGATTTAGAAGTTGAGAGTAAGAGAGTTGAGAGAGTAGAGTCTCGGAAAAAAATATGTGGCGTTAGACAGTAGTTGGTACTATGAATACCGACACACTAAGATCTTCACTCAAAATTCCAGACAGATGTCTCTGATAGGATTGAGAAAGACCGGGGATTTTTACATGGAAGAGCGACTATTTTATATGGTACGACGGAAGAGGACGGAACGGAGATATTGGATGGCGACATACTTGTGTGTCTGATATATGAGTGCGTCTAGTGACAGCTCGGCCGAGCTCGAATGTCCGATTGCCCCGTCCGTCACAGATAGCATCACCTGATCAGAGCGATTGACAGTGTGGACCGATTTTGCGGACTACTTAAAGATTGAAGGCTTTATGTAACAATCACGCAGTGGTGGATACGAGGAAAAGGAGTGTCAGAGCTCGAGTGTGCGATGAGCAGCTTTGCTTGAGGTGGAGTACCATACTACCAAATAGGATTTTGAAACGGCGAGTCAAAGAGGGCCAATCTAGAGACGCCGTTACACGAGAGATGAAGGAACTTTGATTCGAGCCAAGTGTGACAGTGCACAACAGTGGGATTAAAAAGAAGCACCCGGAAAACTACTGTACACAAAGACGAGATATAAGTACAAAATAAAACTGATCACTTGTTGGCTTGATCGCGGGGCG
>Ga0307518_10003482_pt1 | contig 11351 bp, 10 predicted proteins | sample 25_EM_MG_FD_203889 | JGI IMG/M metagenome (GOLD analysis project Ga0307518, IMG submission 203889) | Populus trichocarpa ectomycorrhiza microbial communities from riparian zone in the Pacific Northwest, United States - 25_EM | ecosystem: Host-associated > Plants > Roots > Unclassified | place... | reverse complement strand
AAAGAGGCTGAAGCACTTCGGATACTAGCCTACTACCACGCCGACAGTGATGAGTAAGTGTATGTCGTATGTTCAAGGTGTTTATCTAATATGCGGAAAGGCAGGACCCCCTTGTCCAATTCGAATTCGAGGAAATCAAGGCTGCCATCCAACTTGACTCTACAGGTACTGTTCATCAAGTAGTATCGTGACTTCTTGTGCTCATGAATTTTTTTAGTTACTGCCAACGTTGGTTGGTCGGCCCTGGTCGCCACACCTGGCAATCGTAAACGCATGCGTATCATTGTCGCATTGGCAATTTTCTCCCAATGGTCTGGAAATGGGCCTGTTACATTCTATCTATACAAGGTTTTTAATCAAATCGGCATCACCAATCCAAACACTCAACTACTGCTGAACGGCCTCCTGCAACTCTGGAATCTGTTCTGGGCGGTTTTGGCTGCTACCTTAGTCAACAGGCTTGGCCGTCGATTCCTCTTCCTGGCTTCTGCCGGCTTGATGATGCTGTTCTACACGGCCCAGACAGTCTGCCTCGCTCAGTACTCTGAATATAGTGTTCCAGCTGCAGGTCATGCCTTTGTTGTCTTCGTGTTCCTCTTCTTCGCTGCGTACGATATCGCATTTACTCCTCTGATTATTTCGTACACCGTCGAAATCCTTCCTTTCCATCTCCGCTCGAAAGGCTTCGCCGTCTTCGGTGTCGTCATTTTCCTTGCCGTCATTTTCAACCAGTATATAAATCCTTTTGCTCTCGACGCTCTCGGGTGGAAGTACTATGTAAGTCCATTATATGCATCTGTGTCCTGTCAAACTCATGCCAAATGTAGCTGGTCTACGTCTGCTGGTTGGCGGTCGAGTTCGTGTTCTTGTGGTTCTTCCTCGTCGAGACCAAGAATAGAACATTGGAAGAGACTGCTGCTGTTTTTGATGGCGAAGGGGCCCTCGAAAAGATACGCCCACCGGAAAGGGACGTGTAAAGTCCTCTGACAAACAACCATAAAGTTCAACGTGCATATTTATACTCTGGTTTGATAGCTTCTCTATCCTATGCCTTTCATGTGTACAGTATCTTATTCTCTAGTAGGTTCCATGCATGTATCGGTATACAATAGCTGCTCGTTCACGCTTAGTTTCATCCGATTTCTTGAGAGGATGGCTGGGGTGATATAAAGGGGTAATGTAAAGGGAATGCATGTACACCACAGTGGCATCCCTCGGAGCCATGTTGTCCAAACGAGATCCTGAAGCAGGAATCAAGGAGTACAGTCGGTTTGACACCGTTGTGACACGGCCCGACCATGTGCACTATGAGATAATCAACTGCACTTACCCACCTGCACGCCAGACGACGATGGCGAAAGGACGCAAATACATATGACGTGATAGCCCTCGGGCACATCTGCGCGTATGTTGCACCTGAAAACTTGTGGCTCATTCCAAACCTGAGGGCCTTTCATCTCACGCATGGAATAAACATATAGTAAGCAATGCTACCACCTTTGAACCACACGTGTACCGATAACGATCTGTAACTATCGCTTTTGGTTGACAAAAGCTAACTTCAGGTTCGGGTGTGAGAAGAACTACGTTGATCTCGAGTTGACCGATCTAACCACTCTACCCTATCGCTTGTCTAGAAGTGGAACGGACGCTGCGAATTCTGCGTGGGTGACAATTGCCAACTCTCCCCCCAAACGGCGAACGTTTCCCGAACAAGACCTCCCACATTCTGTCCCTGAAGAGGCTCGAGTCGGAGGCAAATGACTACGCAAGTGGTTCTTTGTACTTTTTCAGAATCTGCTGGTGTCATGACAGACCACAGGTTCGCGTGAGATTATGCTGGCTCAATGGTAGGTTGACTTCTTCTCCACTACCGCCCGCGGTCCGATATACTACTTATATGGCCTTCCATTCGCTTCCCACCGTTCTCTCGTTCTCTTAGTGAACAGTCAACATGGGCGATGGGCTTGTTGCTGCTGGTGGCGTCCAAGATGCGTCATTCGCACACCTCCTCGATCCCAAGAGGAAGTGGTACAATAACAAACGGTTAGCCTGGACATCCTATCGCTCATCCTGTACACTTACTAATGACCAGCGTATTCAACAGGATCATCCTCCTCAATGCCTGGATTGCCCTGTTGTGCGTCACTGCTTGTGTGTCCTTCGCCATCCAGGTAGGCGGTCCCCTTTATCGTCGTCGACCATGATTTCCGATTGCCCAATTGTGATCTTAGAGCATTGGACTTTTGGTCCGTTGTCCCGTTGCTCCATACCTCTCTGATGACATTGGTCGTCGGAAGACAGTGTTCGTCGGTGCGGTGATCATGATTGCAGGGACCGCGGTACAGACTGCATCACAGTCCGTGGGCATGTTCATCGCAGCTCGGTTCTTCGTTGGATTTGGCTTAGCCATCGCTAGTGAGGTTTTCGCGGCCGTTTTGTAATTCCTGGATACTAACTATCGGCTCAAGGAAATCCTGCCCCCATGCTAGTTTCAGAACTAGCATATCCTGAATACTGCGCACAACTGACGTCTCTGTACAACTCCCTTTTTTACTCTGGCTCACTTATGTGAGTAGATTTGCTACACCTTTCGTCTGATGCATATTGATGATTCATTGGTGCTGCTTGGACTACATATGGTACATTCAAAATCAACAACACATGGGCATGGAGTCTCCCGTCCTTGTTCCAGGGAATTCCTGCCGCGTTACAGTTCGCACTTATCCTCTTCGCACCGAGTCTCCGCGTTGGTTGGTCAGCAAGGGAAAAGAGGCTGAAGCACTTCGGATACTAGCCTACTACCACGCCGACAGTGATGAGTAAGTGTATGTCGTATGTTCAAGGTGTTTATCTAATATGCGGAAAGGCAGGACTCCCTTGTTCAATTCGAATTCGAGGAAATCAAGGTCGCAGACCATTGGGAGAAAATTGCCAATGCGACAATGATACGCATGCGTTTACGATTGCCAGGTGTGGCGACCAGGGCGTCCAACCAACGTTAGCAGCAACTAAAAAAAATTCATGAGCACAAGAAGTCACGATACTACTTGATGAACAGTACCTGTAGAGTCAAGTTGGATGGGAAATGGGCCCGTTACATCCTATCTCCACAAGGTTCTTAGTCAAATCGGCATCACCAATCCAAACACTCAACTACTGCTGAACGGCCTCCTGCAACTCTGGAATCTGTTCTGGGAGGTTTTGGCTGCCACCTTAGTCAACAGGCTTGGCCGTCGATTCCTCTTCCTGGCTTCTGCCGGCTTGATGATGCTGTTCTACACGGCCCAGACAGTCTGCCTCGCTCAGTACTCTGAATATAGTGTTCCAGCTGCAGGTCATGCCTTTGTTGTCTTCGTGTTCCTCTTCTTCGCTGGGCGCGATATCGCATTTACTCCTCTAATTATTTCATACACCGTCGAAATCCTTCCTTTCCATCTCCGCTCGAAAGGCTTCGCCGTCTTCGGTGTCGTCATTTTCCTTGCTGTTATTTTCAACCAGTATATAACTCCTTTTTGGAAGTACTACGTAAGTCCATTTTATGCGTCTGTGTCCTGTCAAACTCATGCCAAATGTAGCTGGTCTACGTCTGCTGGTTGGCGGTCGAGTTCGTGTTCTTGTGGTTCTTCCTCGCCGAGACCAAGAATAGAACATTGGAAGAGACTGCTGCTGTTTTTGATGGCGAAAAGGCCCTCGAAAAGATACGCCCACCGGGAAGAGACGTAAAGTTCTCTGACAAACAACCATAAAGTTCATCGTGCATATTTATACTCTGGTTTGATAACTTCTCTATCCTATGCCTTTCAATGTGTACAATATCTTATTCTCTAGCAGGTCGCTCGTGCATGTATCGGTATACAATAGCTGCTCGTTCACGCTTAGTTTCATCGGCATCATCCGATTTCTTAAGAGGATGAATGGGGTGATGTAAAGGGAATCTACACGACAGTGGCATCCCTCGGAGCCATGTCGTCCAAGCGAGATCCTGAAGCAGGAATCAAGGAGTTCAACCAGTTACACCGTTGTCGGCCCGACCATGTGCACTATGAGATAATCAACTGCACTTACCCACCTGCCGCACGCCAGATGCCACGCACACCACGCTGGAATGACGAGGACGGCGATGGCGAAAGGACGCAAATACATATGACGTGACAGCCCTCCGGGCACATCTGCGCGTATGTTGCACCTGAAGAAAACTTGTGGTTTTTCCATAAACATATAGTAAGCAATACTACCACCTTTGAACCATGTGTGTACCGATAATGATCTGTTATTGCTTTTGGTTGACAAAAGCTACCTTCAGGTTCAGGTGTGAGAATAACTATGCTGATCTCGAGTTGACCAATCTGATCACTCTACCCTACGTATTGTCTGGAAGTGGAACGGACGCTGCGCATTCTGCGTGGGTGACAATTCTCCACCCCATCCCCCCAAACGGCGAACGTTTCCCGAACAAGATCTCTGTTTTATGATCACATTTTGTCCCTGAAGAAGCTCGAGTCGGAGGCAAATGACTACGCAAGTGGTTTTTAGAATCTGCCGGTGTCGTGACAAACCACAGGTTTGCGTGAGATTATTCTGGCTCAATGTTAGGTCGACTTCTTTTCCACTACTGCCCGCGGTCCCAATTATACTACTTATATGGCCTTCCATTTGCTTCCCACCCGTTTTTTCCTCTCTTTGTGACCACTCGACATGGGCGGTGTGCTCGTTACCCCTGGTGGCGTCCAAGATGCGTCCTTCGCACACCTCCTCGATCCCAAGAGGAAGTGGTACAATAACAAGCGGTCAGCCTGGACTTCCTGTCGTCTACCCTGTACAGCTACTGACCAGCATGTTCAACAGGATCATCCTACTCAATACCTGGATTGTCCTGTTGTGCGTCACTTGTGTGTCCTTGCAGTAGCAATTCACCCTTCATCACAACCCTCCAGCTTGATTACGTCCTCTGCTGTTGGCTATGATGCTACTATGATGAACGGTCTCCAATCCCTCCCTCAGTGGCAATGGGCCTTCAATTACCCGTCGAATGGAATGCTCGGCCTTCTGAACGCCATCCAGGTAGCGGATCCCCTTTATCATCGTCAACCATGACTTCTGATTGCCCATTGGTGGTCTTAGAGCATTGGATTTTTGGTCGGTTGCCCCACAGCTCCATACTTCTCTGATGGCATTGGTCGTCGGAAATCGGTGTTCGTCGGTGCAGTGATCATGCTTGCAGCGACGGCGGTACAGACTGCATCACAGTCCGTGGGCATGTTCATCGCAGCTAGGTTCATGATCGGTTTTGGCTTAGCCATCGCTGGTGAGGCTTTCGCAGCGGTTTCATAGTTCCTGGAAACTGACCATCTGCTCAAGGGAATGCCTCCCCCATGCTAATCACCGAACTAGCATATCCTGAATACCGCGCACAACTGACGTCCCTGTACAACACCATTGCCTGCACCGGCTCACTTGCGTGAGTAGATTTGCGACGCCTTTCGTCTGATGCACATCGATGATTCTTCAGTGCTGCTTGGGTCACATATGGCACATTCAGGATCAACAACACATGGGCATGGCGTCTCCCGTCCTTGTTTCAGGGAATTCCGCCCATGTTACAGCTTGCACTTGTCCTCTTTGCCCCAGAGTCTCCGCGTTGGTTGATCAGCAAGGGCAAGGAGGCTGAAGCACTCGGAATATTGGCCTACTACCACGCTGACAGTAATGAGTGAGTAAATGTTGTATGTTTAAGGTGCTTATCCAATATGCAGAAAGGCAGGACCCCCTTGTCCAATACGAATTCGAAGAAATCAAGGCTGAGATCAAATTTGACTCCACAAGTATGGTTCACTAAGTACTATCGCACCTTATGCTCATAATTTTTTCTTTAGGTGCTGCTAACATTGGTTGGAAGGCACTCATTGCTACACCCGGCAATCGTAAACGCATGCGTATCATTGTCGCATTGGCAATTTTCTCCCAATGGTCTGGAAACGGTCCCGTTATGTTCTATCTATACAAGGTTTTGAATCAAATCGGTATCACGGATCCAAACACTCAGTTACTGCTGAACGGTCTCCTGCAACTCTGGAATCTGTTTTGGGCGGTTTTAGCTGCCACCTTAGTCAACAGGCTTGGCCGTCGATTCCTCTTCTTGTCTTCTGCCGGCCTGATGATGCTGTTCTACACGGCCCAGACTATCTGCCTCGCTCAGCACTCTGAATATGGCACTCCAGTTGCAGGTCACGCCTTTGTTGTCTTTGTGTTCCTCTTCTTCGCTGCGTTCGATATCGCTTTTATACCTCTAATTATTTCATATACCATCGAAATCCTTCCTTTCCACCTCCGCTCGAAAGGCTTCGGCGTCTTTGGTATCGTCATTGTTCTTGCTCTCATCTTCAACCAGTATATAAATCCTTTCGCTCTCGACGCTCTCGGGTGGAAGTACTATGTAAGTCCGTTAAGCTGGTGCGTCTACGTTTTGTCGAACTCATATTAAATGTAGCTGGTCTATATCTGCTTGTTGGCGGTCGAATTCGTGTTCTTGTGGTTCTTCCTCGTCGAGACCAAGAATAGAACATTGGAAGAGACTGCTGCTGTTTTTGATGGCGAAGAGGCCCTCGAAAAGATACGCCCACCGGGAGGAGACGTGTAAAGTTCTCCGACAAACAACCATAAAGTTCAACGTGTATATATATGCTGTGGTTTGATAACTTCTCTATCCTATGCCTTTCTATGTGTACAGTATCTTATTCTCTAGTAGGTCGCCCATGCTTGTATCGGTATACGATAGCTGCTCGTTCACGCTTAGTTTCATCGGTATCATCCGATTTCTTGAGAGGATACCTGGGATGATGTGAAGAAATTGTGCATAACAGCGGCTTCTCTCGGGAGTCGGAGCCATGACATCCAAGCAACTAACTCAAGAGAGTGATTGCGCGCCGATTGTGGTTGCCAAGCACCGTCCTCCAACGTGTACACCCTCGCCAGCAATACCATCTGTCAAATTGTTGAAGAACAATTGTGCAACGACGATGGTATAATCATGCGGTCTTGCCATCTTACAGGGAATATGCTCCACCTTTTATTTCCCCAGATAAGGAAACCCGACGATGTCAAAAAAAAAGACGTTATGGTTCACGTCTTCACGTGCAATGGAACCCACATGTATATGGAACCTCGATCTTCAAGAGTGGATATTCACATTTTTGCCTCGTCCAAGGCATTCTTCCGCTTGGACATTCGGCAATTGTTTGTTTCTCTTAAAAAGCCAAGAAAACCGGCGGCTTTCCTGCGACCTGGAGTCCAGATTTGGTGGTGCAGGGCTATCTGCTCTCCTCGAACCAGGTGGCAGTGGCAAAACAAAAAAACTACAGTGTTTTAGCCAATTTGCACGAGAACGATTGCCACAGAATGAAAGAGTTCGTATATCTGACTCCGAGATTCTCCCTGTGTAGATAAGATCGTCCCCGTCTTGTTTCGAATCCGTGCGTCGCGAGCCATCGGCCCTAGCTGCAAGAGCGCGATGAGTGGTCGTTGCAAGGTCAGGGCGAGCTTCCATGAGATGAGGGATTCGAAGGAGTGCCTGGCATAGAGGTTGCCATACCCCAATTCGGCTTTCAAATTGAGCGAGGGCTTGGAGACCGAACTTGAAAAGGTTGGTCTAAGGAGCGCAAGTGAGAGCGTCGACAACGTATCGAATAGCGATACCTAAAGGGAATAGTTCGTGTGCAATAATGGAACTGAGGAGATAAGCGGTCACGGCAAGTTCGCGGGCGGGATAATAGGACTAGAAGAACTTGTGCTCGTCAAAGAGGAAATGAAGCATGTATGAGAAGATTTCGTGATCTCTGCCATCTGCCAAGGCCTTGCTTCGCTGTAACGGGATAACTTCGTCAATGGTCGTTTGTTCGTACATTTCTTTATAAATAGAGTCCACTTCCGATTTGATTTCTGTGGTGTAGCTAATGACCAAGACAGCATCCGCACCGGGGTTAAGGTTCATGAAGCGGAGGTGGATTTGCAAGCATGAGTTCCGGACTTCGAGGCAGTATTCGATGTCTCGCGGGGCATCTTCGCAGAGCTAAATAACTGTCGCACAAAAGTCCGTGCACGTCGCAATACTTACTTATTGCGAGGTTTTTTCACTGTTCATTTTGAACTTACAAGAATACGATCATTGAGCGATGGAATTCTGCATCATGAGTTGCAACATTACTTGCCACTCACTGGTCTCGCACTCCGTGACCATCGGGGATGTCAAAAATTTTAATGACGTTGGGCCAGCTAATGCTAACATGTTGGACAGATCGTGATCAACCGAAGATATAAACGTAATGAAAGACTTACGAAGCTGCTCAGCGCTCGCACGAGCGCCCCAACATCGCACAAGGCGGTACCTTCCGCGGCCAAACGAGTAAGGCTGGACACAATCTCCACTACTTGTTTGTCCCGAGCAGGGCTCGCGTCGGATATTCCAAACCGGGTGAGTGGGCACGAACGACCTCTGCGCCACCAGTGATGTCTGGCCTCAATTGGATCAAGGTTTGCACAATTGAGGTGCCAGGTGGTAAGCTGAGAAGGAGTGATAAGTATTGGTATGCTGAGTACCTACCTCAAGTTCATGAAAATTCGTAAGATAGGAGCCGCTGTGTTAATCGTACTTGGCCTAAGCAGCCACTGAGTGCCTGACGTTGCGTAGCATCTGGCAGAACGGGTGCCTCGGACTCCAGAGGGAGATGAGTTTTGCGACTTGTTGAGGGGAGAGGTTGTTATCCGCCTGCACGCCAGATGCCACACACATCGCGTTGGAATGACGAGACCCTCATGTGACAAAGCCTCCGTCGGGGTGCGTGTTACCACATCATGATGTAACTGCTTTTGTGGTCTACAACCTGTCAGCTGAGGACCTTTCATTTCACGCATGGGATAGATGTGTGCTATGTAGTAAGCATGCTACCACCTTTGAACGCACTAATCTGCTTACATTACCTTTGGTTGAGAAGAACTATATGCAGGGAATTATTTCACAAGTTGATCTCGAGTTGACCAATCTGATCACTCTACCCTATGTTGTCTCGAAGTGGAACGGAGGCTACGCATTCTGCGTGGATGACCCCTCCCCATCGCCTCTATGTAGCCCCGAACGGCGAACGTTTCCCAAGACCTCGGCAAGTGTCCCGTTCCACGAACACATTCTGTCAAGTAAGTAAGACGCCCCAGTGATAAGGCCCGAGTCTAAGGTAAATGAATAGGGAAGCGGTTCAATTCAGAATCCGCCAGCGCCATGACCCCCAGATTCGCGTGGGATTACAATGCCCACTGGTAGGTCGACTTCATCTCCACTACCGCCCGCGTGCCCACTTAAATATGGCCTTCCATTCGCTTCCCACCTGTTCTCTCGCTCTCTTAGTGAACAGTCGACATGGGCGGTGGGCTTGTTGCTACTGGCGGCGTCCAAGATGCGTCCTTCGCACACCTCCTCGATCCCAAGAGGAAGTGGTACAATAACAAGCGGTCAGCCTGACTTCCTGTCGTCTACCCTGTACAGCTACTAACCAGCATGTTCAACAGGCTCATCCTCCTCAATGCCTGGATTGTCCTGTTGTGCGTCACTTGAGTGTCCTTGCAGTAGCAATTCATCCTTAGTCACAGCCCTTCAGCTTGATCACCTCCTCTACTGTTGGCTATGATAGTAGTATGATGAACGGTCTCCAATCCCTCCCTCAGTGGCAATCGGCCTTCAATTACCCGTCGAATGGAATGCTCGGCCTCCTGAACGCCATCCAGGTAGGGGGTCCTCTTTATCATCGCCAACTATGATTTCTGATTGCCCATTGGTGATCTTAGAGCATTGGACTCTTGGTCGGTTCTCCCGTTGCTCCATACTTCTGTGATGGCATTGGTCGTCGGAAGACAGTGTTCGTCGGTGCAATAGTCATGCTTGCAGCGACCGCGATACAGACTGCATCACAGTCCGTGGGCATGTTCATCGCAGCTAGGTTCATGATCGGTTTTGGCTCAGCCATCGCTGGTGAGGTGTTCGCGACGGTTTTGTAATTCCTGGATACTAACCATCGGCTCAAGGAAATGGTGCCCCAATGCTAATCACCGAACTAGCATATCCTGAATACCGCGCACAACTGACGTCCCTGTACAACGCCCTTTTCTACTCCGGCTCACTCATGTGAGTAGATTCGCTACGCCTTTTATCTGATGGATATCGATGATTCTTCAGTGCTGCTTGGACTACATATGGTGCACTCAAGTTCAATAGCACATGGGCATGGCGTCTCCCGTCCTTGTTTCAGGGAATTCCGGCCGTGTTGCAGTTTGTACTTGTCCTCTTCGCACCCGAGTCTCCGCGTTGGTTGGTCAGCAAGGGGAAAGAGGCTGAAGCACTTCGGATACTAGCCTACTACCACGCCGACAGTGATGAGTAAGTGTATGTCGTATGTTCAAGGTGTTTATCCAATATGCGGAAAGGCAGGACCCCCTTGTTCAATTCGAATTCGAGGAAATCAAGGCCGAAATCAAATTTGACTCCGAAGGTACGGTTCATGAGGTACTATTGTGACTTCTTGTGCTCATGATTTTTCTTTAGTTGCTGCTAATGTCGGATGGACGACCCTGGTTGCTACACCCGGCAATCGTAAACGCATTTGTGTCATTGTCGCGTTGGCAGTTTTCTCCCAATGGTCTGGAAGCGGTCCCGTAATGTTCTATCTATACAAGGTTTTTAATGAAATCGGCATCACGGATCCAAGCACTCAGCTACTGCTGAACGGCTTCCTGCAACTCTGGAATTTGTTCTGGGCGGTTTTAGCTGCCGTCTTAGTCAACAGGCTTGGCCGTCGATTCCTCTTCTTGTCTTCTGCCGGCTTGATGATGCTGTTCTACACGGCCCAGACTGTCTGCCTCGCTCAGTACTCTGAATATGGTACTCCAGCTGCAGCTCATGCCTTTGTTGTCTTCGTGTTCCTCTTCTTCGCTGCGTTCGATCTCGCATTTACTCCTCTAATTATATCGTACACCGTCGAAATCCTTCCTTTCCATCTCCGCTCGAAAGGCCTTGGCGTCTTAGGTGTCGTCATCTTCCTTGCTGTCATTTTCAACCAGTATATCAATCCTTTTGCTCTCGACGCTCTCGGGTGGAAGTATTATGTAAGTCCGTTATGCTGGTGGGTCTGTGATTTGTCATACTCATATCAAATGTAGCTTGTCTATGTCTGCGTGTTGGCGGTCGAATTCGTGTTCTTGTGGTTCTTCCTCGTTGAGACCAAGAATAGAACATTGGAAGAGACTGCTGCTGTTTTCGATGGCGAAGAGGCCCTCGAAAAGATACGCTCATCGGGGAGACACGTGTA
>Ga0307518_10003481_pt1 | contig 11352 bp, 17 predicted proteins | sample 25_EM_MG_FD_203889 | JGI IMG/M metagenome (GOLD analysis project Ga0307518, IMG submission 203889) | Populus trichocarpa ectomycorrhiza microbial communities from riparian zone in the Pacific Northwest, United States - 25_EM | ecosystem: Host-associated > Plants > Roots > Unclassified | place... | reverse complement strand
CTCCTCACGTGAACGGCCTGTAGAAGACAAGATTGCATCTTTTGCAAATCAGTTTGCTTTCAATAAGCATGGTGATCTGCGTTTGGAAATTTAGTATAAACGTGTAGTTAGCCTGCGCAAGCAGCTCGCCTTCTGGACAGTTAATATTTTGTTTGCATCTGCAGCGTCACTATGGGCGGACTGAGATTCGGAGTGGGTGGCATGGTGAACAATGACAGTGTCGAGATCGTAAGTGTCTATTTCCATCGTGATTGGCTCGTACGTATCCATTTCGATCATGACTGGCTCGCAGAGATTTGTTTCGTATACAGGACGATGTGGCAGCAGGAAGTGAGTGTACCCTGGGGCACGAAACATAGGTGAGAGGAACTGCAAGGGACCACGACATCGATCATCTTTTAAACCTGTGTTGTGGCAACACGCTCCTTTCAGGCGGTCAATCCTTAGTTCGATTGTCAGTGGGAAAAGGGACTATGTGCCACTCACCAAGGATGAAATAGATGACATCTCTCTTCAGGCACCGGTCTGGATCGTTTGAATGTACGATGTGAAAGAACGCCGTCTGTCAAAAAGGAAACAACGGAACAAAGGAGATGTGACACGAAAACACCAGAATAACTTTATAAAAAAACTTGCACGTAATGACAATGTTCATTAGCCACTTTGCAGGCTGTCGCCGCTGCCGTTCGCGCATCTCATGGGCCAGAAAGATGAATGCTCACTTGGAAGACCTGTGTGAGGTGCTAGCCAGGCCCAGGACGTGCAGTACATACCATCGAATTGTAGTCATGTTAACATAACCAATTGTTGTACGCCTGATGGAGACAACGCGACCTCAAAATTGAGCTTGTTGCTGGTCTATGGAGGGTAATGATTGGAAGCAGATGTGACTCGGTAATCATTGATACGCACACTGAGGACACCAACTGTCTGGACACTGCCACAGGAAATCACCGGACCCTAGCAGGGATCCAGGAGTCGCTCCTGCCTGTCACTGAGCATTATAACGAGGGGATTGACTTAAAATGAAAAAGCCTGGCGAGCGTACAGAGGGTTCACACAGAGCCTGTGTGTGAGCTCCGAGCCATGAAAGATGAACCGAATATCCTCATGTCGTCTTTTATTTTTAAATTCCCATTTGGTTAGCAGTGTCAAGTTCGGGGTAACGACATTCAGGAATCAGCACTGGAGACAAGCACCGCACGGGTTACGGAGTATTTTACAGAAACTACATAGTTTATCACGAAGGGACTAAGGTTCTCATTATTACTAGTGGGTGACCAAAAAGTGGTATTCAAGGCATTATGACACGAACAGCCACCAGGACTTGTTCAGCGCACTATACCAATGGATGTGCTCTCCTCACTGCGTAGTCTCCGGTAGATTTCTGAGCGCACACCCCGCTATGGCGCCCACTTCGTCTATGATGTCCAAGATACGATTGTACTTAATAGCGAATGGCCGCATCTCCTGGAATAGAAATGTCGGATCAGCAACCTCCAAGAACATACGCAGGCACACACCAGAGAGACTGCATCTAAGGTGATTCTACCGGTAACAGGGTCAGCCAAGGGTGTCTTTCATCAATGGTCAGTGTGGTCCATAGGTCTGATGGGGTGTGAACTCACCTGAAGTTGGGGAACCGGCAGGGACCAAAGAGCTTCTTCAAGTGATGGTACCAGTTCCTCCTGCTTCTGGGGAAGAAACCGTCAGGGACAGTAGTGGCCATTGTGACTTACAAGGGGGAGAAGCCAAGGAAGGGTGCTTACTGGATGCTGTGATAGCACCGGAGACTGAGGGTCTTCCTGCTTCTGGCGAGCCGTTCATCGTCAGAAGGGTCATCAACCATGGTTCAACTGGCTTACAATGGTAAAATGAACTTCAGGGGTGGTGGGGGGGATTCCAACATCCTCTGGACGGCAAGGGTCTTCCTGCTTCTGGCAAGTCGTTCATTGTCAGAAGGATCATCAGCCATGGTTTAACTGGCTTACAATGATAAGGTGGGCCTCAGGGGTGGCGGGGAGGGCTCCAACACCCTCTGTACATCGCAGCGCAAGAGGCGGAGGGGCTTCGGGTTTCAAACGAGGACGTCTATGGTGTAGATTGTAAGGTGAGCTGCGAATGTACCCTGTACTGCGGAAGTTGCGGTTCGCAGGACTCATCGTGGATGGTGGTACAAAAGGAAGGGAACTCACAGAAATAACGGCTTTTTACACTGCTCAAATGGGTGGAATAAAGGAGCCCTCACTGTACAAAGAACATTACCCAGATGCGCTCCGACTAACGCCAGCACGGAACACTAACCGCATTACAACAGCCATAGCTTATACTTGAAGAATCCAGGGTCAAATGGACCTGGGTGAATGACGGAGCCAAAAGATGATCATGATCATGCAAAGATAAAGGGTATCAGCCCCTACGGTAACGGTTAACCGTGATCACCAATATTATTTTGAGTAACTTACAGCTGGCTTTGAAATGTCTGATGCATATCTCCTGGGCTGTGGTCCGTGATAACGTAGTGACAGTGCAGCCCGACAGTAGCACCCGCCGGGTCCATCTTTCTGCAATAGCAGTATCCCCAAGGTAGACACGTTTCATTTGTTTTGACGTTTTACATAACGTCTCGCAACATGTGACTTCGCGTTTTGTCGTTTGACGTCGACGTTCAGCGTTTCAGCACCAAGTTGGGTGACTTCATAAAGTTTATGGTCTGTCTCTCCTCGACTGCAATTGCTGCCCAGCTGACGTTACATTTATGTTCTCGTAGTCCAATCATAGTGGCGGTTGTATCAATTTTTTATTGTCATCACAATGAAAACTGGGGTGGAGTTCATCGACTGCGATCGCTCGTGATCTTGGCATATATTTGTACCAGAACGACCTCACCGGCTTATGCTCTTCGGTGATTAGCAAGCAGCGGAACATTGAAGTTCATACTGGTAAACGTTTTCTTCTCCAGCTTTATCAACCTCTTGTTGTTGGGAAGTTCCCCGAGGCCATGCCTCGAGACTATTCTATGCTTGGTGAGCTGATGTTCGGATCAATCGGTGCCAAAGGTCGTGCTTACCTTGATCAAAATGTGAAATCACACATGGCAAGTGTACTTCTTTTCAGATGGCTAATAAACATCTGAAGCTGGGATCGATGCTGAGCTGACTTATGACGCATTTGCGAAAACAGTTCATAATATTGGCTTTTTGAATATCCTAGATCTGAGAGAAGTATGGGATTCAAGGATCTGTAATATGATATTCGCTGACGTATTGCCAGGCCCAAATCTTTTGTTTGGATATTGCCTGTGCAGAAGAGCTTTAAATTGGGTAGTCGGGGTATATGATTTTGTTTGGCATGCGATGCGAAGATCCCAAAAATGATCAGGTAGCTGCGTGGTGTGCCGATCATCTTACAAAATGAACACGCGCTCAACACGCATTGGGTGATGTGTCCAAGTTTGGACTTTGCCTCTCTTCCTGCATCAGCTGCACCTCCTTTGTCCATCTTTTTCCTTTGTCCCCCACCATGTTATAAGGTTCGTCGCACGATACTGCCACCATACTTTGACCATGAATCGCTCCGCGTCACAGGTTGGTTCTCCTACTCAAGCTTACGCTTACAAGCGGTTTCATCCCTATGCGAGGGTTGCGAAGCAAGCACTGTCCCATGGTATCTCCCTGATTGTCGTAAATGTAATGGCTTCTAATGCGAAACACAGTCAAGGCGTTGAAAAAGAAACCCGTGGCGTGCAGCAAGTTAAAATGCGAACTTCCTCGGGAAGCCTTACCTACACCCCCGCCTAGTGATCCTCTACCACCTAACATTGACAACGTGTGTTGTGCTTCGTTGTTGCATTGCTGATGATAATTACTCAGTCTCCAAGTTCGTACCTCAGAGCGATGTGATCCAAAAGGAATTGCAGGGCTTGGCACGGCCTGAGGAGGCACCTGAGCTCCCATCACTCGCTGAGACTACCATCGAAGAGGATCGTGGCAATGACGCAGCGACACCAGTTTCCCCAACGAAACGTTTACTGTCGTCTTCCGTGGGATTTCTTGTCGGGATTTACCATAAACTTACGGGCGGCGCTGCAGAGCGAGATGTATGTTAATTCTCGTCTCCAGAGTTCCTAGACTGTACAATTTTTAGGTGGTATCTACTGGAGGGACACATAAAGAGGCCGAGGTTGTTGTTCCTCTTACAACATGATATTGCAGGCATGCTGATTATATGTCCATAGTTCTTCCAGAGGAAGTGGAGAAGGGAGGATGACCCGGTAGACGCCGACAACACTGCAGGTGAGAATGTGCCTGCTTCTGCAACAGTCTACCGACGCAGAAAGAAAGCAAAATGGCACGCATCCCCTGATGGCGATCTTGGATCAGCTACTGACGGGCAACCGCTCGAGGTGACTGTGCAGGGCGATGGTGGATCCTCCAACGGTGAGGTTCCTAGGGAACATGGTTTCGGCACCCAGACTACCAGTACTGGAGGTACCGACGAAACTAGTGCAGGAGCTGACATCCCGCCAGCTGCTGAGGAGCAACATCTTGAAGTAACCGTGCAGGGCGACAACTTCACTACCGGCGAATCTTGCGATCCGGGCAACAAATCTGCGCTTGTCATTGGCAATGATGTTCTGCGCCACTCCGAAGAAGCTAATGGCAAGGATCGGGAAGACTCCATGTCCATTTCCAGCTTTCATGGTTTCGGCACCCAGGCTACCGACGGTACTGGAAATACTGACAAGACCAGCTCAGAAGTGCCCCTGTCAACTGCTGACGGGCAACACCTTGAAGTAACTCTGTGGAGCGACCACCTCACTGAGGCAAGTCGTCAAGGAGGCGCTGACGAGCATCATCTTGAAGTAACTGTGCAGGGCGACAACCTCACCGCCGAATCCTCCAATTTGGGCGACAAATCTGCACTCGTCATTGACAGTGATGTTCTGCGCCACTCTGAAGAAGCTAATGACGAGGAGTGGGAGGACTCCATGTCCATTTCCAGCTTTCATGGCTTTGGCACCCAGGCTACCACCGGTACTGGAAGTACCGACGAAACCAGCTCGGAAGCTCCCCTGTCAACTGCTGACGGGCAACGCCTTGAAGTAGCTGTGCGGAGCGACCGCCTCACCGAGGCAGGTCATCAAGGAGGCTTCGCCAACCAATTCTCCCATGAATCTGCACTTGTCGATGAATCCATGTCTGACACTAGTTTCCATGGATTCAGCGACCAGGATACAAGTACTAGAAATCCTGATAAAGCCGACCAAGGAGCTGTGTTCAGCGACGGGGCTACCAGCGACGGGACTACCAGCGATGAGGACTTACAAGAAGATGGAGACGAAGCAGAGCGGGGAGATGAGGATGAAAACATCTTTGGGAACATCTTTGGGGCCCAAACGGCGATCAGGCAGGTCCCAGAGGTCGAGGTAGGCGACTCACCTTTGGCTGCATCCTTGCGCTAAATATATGCCTTTCGTAGATGTTGGATGCTGTCCAAGCAGAAGCAGAGTGTTCTCAACCCAGAAATTCTGCAGATGTGAAAGGGAAACAAAAGGTTAGTATTGGGTTTAGTATCCCCCCTTCATGTCACGAGCCTTGTGTGTAGGCAGTTGACAACGACGCTGAGCATGACGGGGACGCAAGTGTCAGAGACGCCAATAGGACGAAGGCGGTTTGTACTGGGCTTGGAATCCGCACCCGTGACTAATGGGTTCTATAGAGCAATGGTGTTGACCCCTTCACCTTCCCTCGGCCATTGGATTGCAGAATCTTCTCCCCGGTCCCATTAACATCTCAACAGTCTCCATTCCGAGAGAAGGTCATTCATTTCATTGTCCTTACAATTGCCGTCGTACTCATATATTAATCAACCCAGAATACTGATTCCGAGCTTGTGCGGGAGCTCCAAGAGCTTCAGAACACACTTGAGAGCAAAATTCAGGCGAACATTCGACAAGACCTAGGACAGGTTGTTGAGTCTGCCATCACTGTTGCCTTAGAGAAGGCACTCCCGGACAGGATCCATCAACCAGCGGCTGCTGATCGTGGTGAGACATCAGCAAGCCCGTTAACAACAGGCACCCGTGTGAGTCGTAAGATCAAGAAACTCCCTAGACCACGAGCAGCAGACCACAATGAATTCAAGGTAGATGGACTGTCAGTTGTCGCACAAGGTCTGATTGTTTCTGATTTAGAAGTCCATTCGAACACTCGGGCAAGAGCTTTTGGGCCTTGAAAGTACGAAAGACCTTCCGCAGCCTGTTAGCCAGAAAGTGATCAGTGCCTGGGATCCCAAACGTGGCCCATGTTGTACTGTCAGAAATTTTCGTATTGACCTTGAGGGCTATCCACGTTCCGAGTGGAACAAGTCGGCCGCGCGAGTCTTTGCTACTGAGTATCTAAAGTGGTACCCGGGCGGGAACCACACGAAGGATTCTGTAGTTGAGGCGTGGTTGACCCGCATCACTGCAATAAGGACACAGTACAGGCAGCAGGAGGAGGACGAGTCTAATGTCAATGCACGCAAAGTTCAACATCGACGGGGGCAAAGGAAGCACGAGGTATGCTATTGGCAACATTTCTTTTAAGTAACTGCTGGATTGTTATAGCTGTACAGCCGCCGTCTCCAAACCGCCCACCAATATACGGAAATCAAAACTCAGGCTACTCACGTGGTGCAATCCCTTGGCCTTGATGGGATGAGTTCTGATGAATCCGATCATGAGGGCCACAAGGGGGAGGCGACCTACTATATAATGCACAAAGACTGGCGTTCCCGCCAAATAACTGCCTGGCTCCGCATGCTCAATTCCCTCCATCTCCGTCTCCGATACCGTGGGGAGTGGCAAGCTACAGCTGGGTCCTGGCCACACTTTAGGACAAGTCACCTGAAAGAAAGTACGAAACCTGCCATAAACGAGCTGCCCGTTGATTTCTACTCTCGCGATTGGTATGGTGCTCAGAGCACCTTCATGAAAGGGGAACTGAAGGCTAAGAAACAGTCTGTTTCATTGGCAATACCATCTGAGTATTTGAAGTAAGTTCATTTGTTGTCGCTCAGGAAAACCATTGACAGGTAACTACTAGAATGGCAGAGAAGTACAATTTATGGGATCGTGGAGTCGTTCGTGGACAGGCACGTCCCTAAATGCGAATATACTTACAACCGAGCCCATATCGGCCATGGTCACGCCACTGCCGATTGATATGTTGAACCCCAGAATCCAACATTAGCATCGTTCTGGACTAGCCCAATAATTGTGTCGTACATTTTGCGACCACGTATTTCAAAGAATGTACGTAGAAAAGGTATTACCTTAGCTAGTACGAATGAAAGTGGATAATTGTGTTTGAGAGTTTGCACGATGCTCGGTTCGGTTGGCACCTACTAAGAAGTTGCGTCACGTCCCACAATGATTCTACAACGATTGCAAACCGTTTTGCGATACAAAGGTACATATTCTGACCTTCTCATGTTCGACTGACGATTATAGCTTCGATTTCGATCCCTCCACGTCGCGGTCAAGGTCCACGGACTTCGTTTGAACGCCTTGATGGATTAGTGAGTGGCCTTGACCACATGGATAAGTTGGTTTTCTTCTGCGTGTTTGACCAAACATGCTGACACTGTCACAGCCTTCTCCATCCAGCAGCACTTCTTCGACTCGGTCCGAGTCGATGCGGCCACTGCTCTCTGTGACGTAGTCGCCATTCTGTTCACCGCTGTTGTCGTCTATCGTGGTGTCGCTCTCGACGTTTCCCGCCGCCATTCCTTGGTCAACCCGCACGAGCGTTCGACTCATGCTCTCTAGGACTTGGCGGGTTGGCGGCACGAATACATTAATGTCTATGCTTGGGCGACTCCATTTCTGTCCCAAAAGAAAAGTTTCATGTCTTCGACCTCTTTCGATGTGCTCTGGCATTTCCTGGCATATTCATAGGTGTTTTTGTGTTGTTCACATATTTGTATACCTGCTCAATACCTGTGGGACTCCGAAGCTACGTAGTGTCATTGCACATACGTGTCCACATCGTCGTCACGGCTCTCCGACACCTGCGCCTGCACCTCTCGATTCGTCCGCATGACATTTCAATGCATCCGTGCGGCTGCTATGGCTACTTCACCTACATGGGCTCTTGTACCTCCAATGCATACACGCGCACTCTCAGCACCATCACCAACATCCGGCTCTATCAACACGGATTCGAGTTTTTCAGCTTGTTCGGGTGTCTGCACACTCGGTTGCACCATCGCCGTTGATCTTGACACGCCACCTGGTCGCAACGATATGCATTGGTTCAAGAGTCCCTCTCCCTGCCCTCTTCCATCCGTTCCTCACTCTGCGAGAGGCGTTGGATGCAGAGGACAAGGTTGAAGACAACGTTCATGCGGGCGTATCCCTGCGGTGCACTGTTCTACTCGCATTCGTTGCTCTCACTCAAGCACTCTTGTGGTTTGCTGTGGGCTCGTACAAAGCCATCACCGACAAGCAACTCATGTGGATAGCCGTGTGTGCGTTTTTGATCGGCGCTTCGTGGTGACGAACAGAGACATTAGGGCGAGTGTACGACTTGCGCCCATGTAGTTACTTTCCTTTTTCGGTAGCGCACATGTTCCACCGCGCAGCCACCGGGAGGTTCTTTGTCCTTTCGTTGAATCTCCCAGGTGCGTATTAGACACAAAGTATTATACGTAGTAACTAATACATTGTCCTTTCGTTGAATCTCCCAGCATCCACCTCCAGCTAGACTGCATCTGCTGTGACATGGTTATATGGTGTATACAAACCGGTCTTTCATCCGGAACCAACTGCACACTTGGATACACTGTATGTCGTGCATCTCACGTTTGCGGTCATGGTACTCGGGGGTGCACTGTACGACCACGAACTGTTCTATGCCCCTCTACCTCCGTGGGATCAACTTGTTGGGTTGATCGTCAGGTGTCTGTCCCGGTCGAGTTGGGTGTCGTATGTTCGTATGTACGAGTTTCAACAAGGAAGATATCGTGAGTGCAATAAATACTAGCTCGACAGATGCTGAATCAGTCCCTCAGTACGTCAAATATTACATCCTGGAATGGATTACATTTAGCTGGGTCTACCCTCATCAGACGAGGCATATACTACCATGAACGAAGATATCTGGGATCTCAGCATTGTAACCCAGTCTCTGGTAAGCTTAGGTGAGTAATCTGTCTCACGTTTTACGCACAGTTTCCATGAATTCATATAACTAGATGCCAGTCACTCGTTCGTTGGGTATTTGCTACAAATCCCAGGGATATTATGTACGTCGCACACTCTTGAACGAACACATAATTAACACTGTACCTCGTGGCAGGCAGGATTTTGTAGGGACCGTCGTCAGCATCACATTTCAATGCACATCCCTGCTCTTCCTCCGGTACGCATTCGGCTGCTGAAGTCATCGGAGCCAGTTGTGGCGTCGGAAAAGCCAATCGATGCCGCGTCTCTTGAGTTAGGCCAAGGTCAAGGTGGGAATACAGATGTATCTAAACAAGTCAAGCAACCAAAGTAACCGGTCAAGGATGAACATCGTGAGCGGGGTGGTGTCAAGTTCTCGATATATAATATGAAAACTTCGTACATCAACTCTTTGAGGTCATATTGGACATGGTGCATTTTGGCTGTCTTGGTTGCATATTCGCAGAATTTGGGTGTCGCAGAGAAGCTCTGGGTTCGGGTGAGTGCACCTTGTTCTTGCAAGAATCTGCCATTGAATGGCTTATCCACTATAGGAATTAGGACAAGCATACGGCCCAAGAACGTCAACTAAGCCTTACATGTTTATGTCTTCGGCCTTGAAAGAGAACGATGCACTAATAAAATGGGTATATGTCGTACCGCAACACCATCCTTATATTTACACCCAGTCGTTGTGGTTCACGCTACCAGACACCAATGAACATCCGCTCTTCTACGTCGGTGTCATTATGGTGTTATCGGAATGGCAGCGGCTGTCGTGGGTGGCATGATATTACTCTGCAAGGTAAGAATGATGAGCACGTCTCATCATGTCTGTTTTTCCCTCTGACCCATTGCCTTTCTAAACAATCGATACAAATTTGGCCAGTTCCATGTCCTAGGTCAATCCACTGCTCACTACATTCGGTGCGGCTATTATAACTGTTGCGTGAATATGATTTTTGTTCCCTCGACTTCCTTGATTATACCCTGACGGGGACCCCTCCAGTTTTTTCTTCCCGCCTTTCTTGATGCCCGTGGCTATCATGGGATACGTTTACCGCATCCTTGTAATAGGATATCTTAAACATGGGACTTGGCGTTGCACCGCATGGAATCGATTTTCTCCGGTTGTCGCAGAGTTGTTGGAGGGCATTGTCACTGTGCGTGCGTTCTCTGCCGAACGACGATTCTTGAACGATCTGCACGGCAAGATCGACATGACCACCAAGATCAGTAGTGTCTGTACTATAGTCCAAATACCGTATGAGGTATGCTCAGGCGGGTACTACTGTAGGTTTGTGTATTACGAGTACAATGACCTTATGATGAGTGTGTACTGGGCCTGTCGGTTCTGGACGGCTCTCAAGCTCGACTTAAAGTATGTGTTTACTTGATGCCACCACAGAGTGACCGCAGTGGAGTGATTTTGGCTGTGGGCGGCACATGTGAATCTTGTGGAATGCCATTTACCACGGGTCTTGACTCGGAAATAAGGAATGGGTTGACCCATTCAACTGTGAATAATGGGATCTGTTTCTCCACAGGATGGTCGTCAGTGCAGGAGGACGCCTGCCTCCGGCGCTATCATGATAATAGTAGTAGGCAAGGTGTCTGCCATAGCTTTGTTCTGGCTTCACAAGTGAATTTAGTATACATCAGATCTAATACACATCATCAAAACGCAGAGAATTACTCCAGCACTAATTAACATGAGAACTAATCGCCACGAAAAAGAGCCTGCAGCTGCTCGACGCTTAGTTTTGCGGCCTGAAATGCATTGCCGTCCAGCGTAGCATGGGTGAGCTCGCACTTTTTCATGTGAAGCTGCCATACAAAAGAGGACGATCAGGAGGAGAATATGCCGCATGCGGAGTGGAGAAATACCTTGCGGATACGTTCTTCAATTGTCTTCGGGACAGAAAGCTTGTAAACCATGACAGGACGTGTCTGCCCAATTCGGTGGACATGATCAATTGCTTGATCCTAAGGATATGAGCTGGATTCAAACGAGACAACAGACAACAAATACTTACTTCAAGTGCAGGGTTCCACCAAGGGTCCACGAGGATGACATGATTGCAAGTGGTGAAGTTCAACCCTGCCAGATGACAGGAGATGACGTCAGGCAACCATGTATGACT
>Ga0307518_10003480_pt1 | contig 11352 bp, 8 predicted proteins | sample 25_EM_MG_FD_203889 | JGI IMG/M metagenome (GOLD analysis project Ga0307518, IMG submission 203889) | Populus trichocarpa ectomycorrhiza microbial communities from riparian zone in the Pacific Northwest, United States - 25_EM | ecosystem: Host-associated > Plants > Roots > Unclassified | place... | reverse complement strand
CAACAAGCATAATGAATTTTGTGAAGAAATCAATCAAAAAGTTCAAGAAAAAAGTAAAGTGAAGATTTAGATTAAGTGTTCATTTAGTGCTCATATAAATCTTTATATCTTACATGATAACATAATTAAAATAAAACTATACACTATACTCTGTATGTATTAAAAGATTGATAATAAAATCTAAGATAGACGGTTCTAAGAATTCACTTAAGTTAAACTGATAAATCTAGTTTGCATGAACCAGATGATCGTTTGATGTGACTAAACTTATACATCAGTGATGAACACCTGAGAATTTTGCAGGAACCGATCAACCGATTGGCTTGACTAATCTGAACCAGTCGATCATTTGAACTATTTTAAAAAATATATATATACATAGCTTTTAAAAAAAGGAATATGAACATATATTATATACAAGTTATTTTAAGAGAAAAACAATTACAAAATCATCAATCTTTGATCATACTATAATTTATGCTATTAAACATTCATATTATAGCACAATAGTATTCAATCTCATTTTCACTACACTTAAACACTTTCATATTTTATAAGTACTATTAAATCAGGTATAAAGATATTAGAACTTCAATTATAATATATACTATATTAAGAAATACTGTTGTGAAAACAAATCACCCTTATAAATATTTGAGAGTTAGGTAAAAACTCTTAGTATTGGTGAAATAATTTTATCAAAGAAATTTTTTTGAAGATAATATATTTTCAATTGAAAAAATCCTGAAAAAAGCATATCTTCAAGTAATGTAAAAATCTTGATGTAGATTTATTAAAGACTATTATATTCTTGAATTTGCACTAGTGAAAGAATTTAATACTCAAATATGATTTTGTATTTAAGATATGAAAGTAGGCTTATTGAACCACGTTAAAAATAATTTTATAATTTTTTTGAAAATATTTTAATTATATAATTAATTATTATATTTATTTGAAGTAATTTGTATTATCTACGTAGGTCAGTGAAACACGCGTAATTCACCCATCTTAAATGTTTAAGTTGACTGAACAACACTTTATTCCTTAATTGCTTTTAACTTATCTTGTTGATTCATCCGTCCGTCTTTTGTTAAGAAAAAAAGTAATAAATTTTCCAGACAACACAAGTGAAGTGTCAACATTCTTGAATATTTAGTGACACACGCAGCACCTTATTCTCAAAGGATCAACAGGAAAATCAGCAGCCTAGAAAATGGAGTCGAGCAACCCCAGTGAACAATCCCAGGGTAAATTCAACCCCACCAAGTTATTTCCATTAACACACCACTTAAATCTAATCTTTCCCATTAATTTATATTTTATACTCTAACCACCACCCTCTCTTTCTCTCTGCCCCACCTAACTGTCCATACCTTTTTATGCCTTCTGTTACACAGCACAGTCGCTGTTAGTCGCCTGTTCTGTTCTGTGGGGTTTTTTTTATTTATTTATGGTTTTTTAATTTTGTTGGAATCATGTCAGTGAAAACAGTTTCATTGGCAATTTACATGGTAATTAACTTCAAATAAAACTAGGTTCTATGGGTTTTTCTCAATAAGAATCACCTTGTCTTTGCTTTTTCTACACAGTTTTTGTGTCTGTTTGTGTGTGCGGGTGCTAATCCAGTTTAACCTCCTTTTTGTTATTGATTCGAGTTATTTAAAAGACAACGGAAGGAAAAAAAGAAATGAAAAACCTCTTCTTTCTTTGCTATGTAGTATTATTTTAATTGTTTTGTGGTTTCTTCATTAGTATCGAGGAGGGTCTTCCAAAGGTTTTTGAAAGTTTGGTGCTTGATGTCATGGGGCTGGTGATGGTGCCACCAATTCTTCAGCTGCTGGGGAAACTCTCTGCCATTGGCTTTTTTTTCGCAGTTCAAGGATCTACTGGTAAATTTATGATGCTAGCTCTTCTTTGTTAGGATTGGATTGAATTAGGAGAAATTTATGTTGTTTAAGGGTTTTTTTTTATTAATCAATCATTTTGCTATCTGGGCCTATCTAACTTCATGTTGCCAATGCTAATGTGAAGAAGCTGACAATACATGTACGAGTTGATACGAGCCAAATTGGACTGTGGTGTCTTTGTTGACCTGGGATTGTTTACTAATAGTGAACCAGAAACTAAAAAAATGTTTCCCCCTCAATTATGTAACCATAGATCAGAGCTTGTTGGTAAAAAGCTCAAGTAATTGAGACAATGAAGGGAGCTCATAGTTATGCCAAATCTTTCTCCCTCTCTTAGAGGACGGACGGCTAGCTAACATTGTCAGTTATTACAAGTATCTTTAGCTGCTTATATAATTCTATGTTTCTTTAGAACTTCATACAATCCAGCCGCATTTCTGCCACTGCATTGATATCTCATCTTGCTCTGATTCCATTGTCTACAGTCTGATTTGCTAAAGATATTTCGTTATGGAGTTTTAAATTCAACAGAGAGCAGATCTAATGGGTTGTCTTTGAACTCTTCCTGTACATAGACTAGAAAACATGGATACTAAACCCCATAAGAGAAAGACAATTCTCCACCACTGATATAAGCAGAAGCAAATCATAAATGCTAATTTTGTAAAGACACAGCCCTTACGTCTGTTCTGATTGATATATTTTAGTTTGAAACTTATTATAGATACCAAGTTGCATTTATATGTGGTTTTAAATCTGGTATTATATCTAATTTTCAGCTGACAATATATCCCTAATTCCAACAATTTTTTCTGACATTCCTCCAATAGAAGGAACGCCTGGTCCCCAACTCCAGCCATTCAGAAGCAGTGTGCCAGCCTCAGAGTCTCTGTCAACTGGTAACTTGCATAAACTGTTACTGTAGATTGTTTACTAATCTTGAGATCGTTTTAATATGATTCTGGTTTAAAAATACAGGGTCAAACTTGCACCCTCCACTTGCATTGCCACCACTCACCTCTGCCCCAGTGCCCCAAACAATCACAGGGCATGTACCATCATATTCTCCTAGTCCTCTGATAGTAACAAAACCACATAATAGAGCTCCTCCTCCCTTGATTTCTCAAGGACATGTACCATCCTTGTCACCAAGTTTTTCAGTTACATCTCCAACGTATAATACAGCTCCTCCACCCACACTTAATCAAGGGCATGAGCCACCTAAGCCACCAAATGCTCATCGAAGAGAGGCAGCAGTTAGACAGACTCCTGTCTCTGCGTCAAGTGCGCCAGGTGCATAACTTACTAATGCTTGTTTTTTTTAGTAATTTTCAAGTTGACATTTTGTTCTATAACAAGTGCCTTTGTTACAATGTTTGGTTCTAGCTGCAGCACCTTCGAGACAGTCACCAGAAAATTCACCAGTCAGCCAATCAAATGCACCTGAAGCTTCATCACTAAGTACTCATAAAAAAGATGTATCCTTCAGTGGGGCTCCTGTCCCAAATTCAGTTTCTCCAGGTATAGAATTAGTGTTCTATTGTTCTCTGACTCTTCTGGTGGATTCTAATTCAACAGGTTTCAAATTCATTTTCTTGTTTTGGTATAGAATTAGTGTTCTATTCTTCTGTGACTCTTCTGATAGATTCTATTTCAACAGGTTCCTGATTCTTTTTCTTATTTTCCTGCATTTTTATTTTACAAAATACAATATCAGCTGCATCTCCATCAAGGACTTCAAAAGAAAATCAACCAGCAGCCCCCCCTATTGCACCAGCAACGATGCCATCTGGTGTGCATTGATATGTTCTATATATGTGGATAATCCCCTTCTTTCTTTTATTTTTTCCTTTCAAAAGTTCAAACTAAATAATCATGTTGGATCTTTTTTATTTTGATAACAGCAGTTCCGGTTGTATCACCAATGGGAGCCATGCCACAAAATTCATCAGCAACCCACCCAGTCATGCCTGGAGAACCCCCTGCTATATTATCAGGTTTTACTCGAGAGAAAACACTTCAAATTCATGTTGGTTATGAAGCTGTTCCTTTAGCATCGAACCATTCCACATCTTCATTTTCAATGTCTTCTAAACTTTGTCATATAATGGATGTGTCAATAGATAGTCCATGGCTGAAGAAATGAACATAACTTTCCTTTCTGCAACCTTCTTTTACTTAATTTATAGTGATGCCTCACTAAGGCCTGTTATAAAACATGGACAAAGTGATTGAAACAATAATGATGCTATAAATATTTTCTGAAAATTTCCATTACAAACCACAAAATTGTTGGAATGCAGCTTCATTCCATGATCTGTATTTAGAAAAAAGCCACTAGATATATCTTCCTTGGTCTTTTCAACTTACATTCAAAAAGGTCACTTTGAGTATTATGAAAATCTCATTTTCTTATTTTTCTTATGTGTTTTCTTTTAATTGTTCTTCCCAATTAAGCAACTAATTATTTCAGTTGGTGTTGCATTCTATGATTTAATAACCATGGTCTTGAATAACGTTTGATGCATACTTGGAAAAAGCCACTAGATTATCTTCTTTTTTCTTTTAAACACTTAAACAAGGCCAGTTTTCAGCATCATGAAAACTTCATTTCCTTTTTTCCTTCATTTATTTTATTCATTTTTCCATTTGAATGACTATTTTTTGTGTGGGTGTGGCAATGTATGATTTGATGACCATGGCATGGAATACAAGACTAGGTGGTATTTCCATATTGTTTTCCTGGCACTATTTTCATATATGCAAACTCTTTACACTTAGGTAATGCTACATTTTATTGGCTCTCATATGACATTGCAGGTCCAAATGTCCCCCATCCATCTGCTCCTACCCCAAGCATTGATGATAAGAAAGATGAAATTCCAGTTTCTGCACCGCCAAATGAAACACCCACACCTTTATCTCCCATGAGCCATTTTCCAGCTAAAGGTATGCATTATTAAACTGAAAATTTCACCAAGATCAGTTATATGAAGCACTAGTGTGAAGACTTGGAATTTAACAAAAAAAATTTCAGGTTCTTTTTCTGGTATAGCTCCTTCCACGCACAATGCCATGAGGCACTCTAATGACTCTCCCATTTCTCCTTCATCATTGCCGAAAACTCCTCTGGCTAAACAGCATCACTCTTCTGCGCCTTCACCTTCTATCCCATTTCATAAACAGAACCATGAAAGCAGCAGAATCAGTGACTCTGCTCCTGCATCCTCAAATCCAACATTTCCGCCATCTTCAAAACAGCAAGGTCCTTCTTTTGTGCTTGAGAAGTTCCCCAATCGATAACCATTTGGTTTGCTATGTACTTAACATTCATATATATGATTTTGTTTTATTTTGATGCTCTTTACAGGTCCAGTCATGCCTCCATCATTTCTTCCAACAAGCAGGCATAAACAATATGCTTTCTCACCCCTTGGTACTCCAGGTATCATAATAGTGACTGTTTTAGTGGTTCATATTTGGAGCATTTATCTTGAAGGTCTTTTCAGTTTCTAATGCAGTTCCTCTATGGTAGATTCTTCAAATAATGCATCACACTACCGCTATCCTAAACCAGTGATCATTGTCTCACCCACTCCTTCACCCACTCAAACTGCAGCATCTGGATGGACAAAAAGTAAGGAAAGCTCATAGTCCTTACATTTCGTTTTCCCCTTTTTCCAAGTTGATTATGCATTACATTTACTTATTTCATTCATTACATACTTAATAGCTTACCTTTTGATTATTGTTGCGTTTCCAAGTGCCAGCTCTTTCCCCTAAAGCTTCTCCTTCTGGGTTTTCTTCAAGAACTCCCAAGATGCCCCCCCTGCCACCACTCCACACATTGCCACCTCCACCTCCTAATGAAGGTACACAGATCCATGCTTCTCTTGCTTTGAAGTTTGTTTATCTTTTCCCTTCGATGTTCTTTGTCTTCCTAAATGTAATGCATAGGCTCATCGAATGTGCAGATTGTTCAACGACTGTGTGCACAGAGCCATACACAAATACTCCTCCTGGGTCACCATGTCGCTGTGTCTTGCCCATGCAAGTAGGACTGGGCGTTAGTGTTGCACTGTATACCTTTTTCCCTTTAGTTTCAGAGCTTGCTCAGGAAATTGCTGCTGGCGTTTTTATGAAACAAAGTCAAGTTCGCATTATAGGGGCCAATGCCCCCAGCCAGCAGCTAGAGAAGACAATCGTCCTTATTGACTTGGTTCCCCTTGGAGAAAGATTTGACAATTCAACTGCCCTTTTGACTTATCTAAGATTTTGGAAAAAACAAGTTGTTATAAACCCTTCTTTTTTTGGTGACTATGAAGTATTATATGTGCGTTATCTAGGTAAACAATTTCTAAATGTGAAGAATTTTATTTTTTTTCCTTTTCTTTTTATTCTTTTCCTGGATATTTATAGAAGTGCTACATTTATAGGTTTACCTCCACCTCCACCTATGGCACCTTTTGGAATTGCAATAATCGATGATGGGCCATATTCTGGCAATGACAACAACGCAAGGATGATAAAGCCCCTAGGGGTTGATGTCCATAAAAGGAAGCGTAAAGATGGGCTTGCTGGTGGCATCATTGCTATTATTGCTGTGTCTGGTTTTGTAGCACTAGTTTTATTCTCTGCTGTTGCTTTGGCATTGCTGTTTAAACATAGAGATCATGCTAGTCAACCGGCATCAGTCCTGCAGCCATTGCCACCTTCAGTTGTGAAACCATCAGGTAATAGTATTTAAAGCCTTGTATAGTTTAGCCTATCTGCTTGATGGATCAATGTTTTTACAGAGTAAAACACTAAGCTTATAGAACATACAGAATTGGACTAATTAGCTAGCACAGTGATTGAACTTGGCAAGGTAAAATAGAAAGAAAAAGAAACTGTGGAATGTTGTGAAATACTAAGGTTGTACAAATATGGCATGTATATATTAGACTTAACATTGTCTTGGAATGTTGTGAAATACTAAGGTTGTACAAATATGATATGTATATATTAGACTTAACATTGTCTTAATTTTGTATTTCCATGTTGTCCTTCTGTATTTAACATGCTTTGTTGGATAACCATTTTCTTTCTATTCTAATATGTTTGATTTAGTAATATCTGGCAATTTGAACAATTCAAAAGTCTTGCTTTGTTTTGCGATGAAAAAGGAAAACTAATTTGCAGGTATTGCTGGGTCATTGATTGGAAGTGGTCTTAGTTCTGCCTCATTGTCCTTTGCATCTAGTATTCCAGCGTACACAGGATCTGCTAAGACCTTCAGCAAAAGTGACATAGAGCGGGCCACTAGTAGCTTTGATGCTTCAAGAATACTCGGGGAGGGTGGCTTTGGGCTTGTTTACAGTGGTGTTTTAGAAGACGGGACCAAAGTTGCTGTAAAAGTTCTAAAGAGAAATGATCAGCAAGGTGGTCGAGAATTCTTGGCAGAAGTTGAGATGCTTAGCCGCCTTCATCACAGAAATTTAGTCAAGTTGATTGGAATATGCACAGAGGAATGTTCACGCAGCTTGGTCTACGAGCTCATAGCAAATGGCAGTGTCGAATCTCATCTACATGGTAGTAGGCTTGCTCTTTCTGAGTTTTCATATTTGGATCAAGAAAGTTATCTCTTAGATAAGGAGTCAATGTTCTATAACATGAATATGCTTGTCTGTATGTTGTTTACTTACCAGGGGTTGATAAAGAATCTGTTTGGATCAAGAAAGTTATCTCTTAGATAAGGAGTCAATGTTCTATAACATGAATATGCTTGTCTGTATGTTGTTTACTTACCAGGGGTTGATAAAGAATCTGCTCTTAATTGGGATGCTCGGATCAAGATAGCACTTGGTGCAGCTCGAGGTCTAGCTTATCTACATGAGGATTCAAGCCCTCGTGTGATACACAGGGACTTCAAGTCAAGCAACATTTTGTTGGAACATGATTTCACACCAAAAGTCTCAGACTTTGGTTTGGCTAGGACTGCCTTGGATGAGGAAAATAGGCACATATCAACGCAGGTCATGGGAACTTTTGGGTAAGAATTCGTCTTTCAGGCTTCATGAAGTCTTATTGTATCCCTTGTTATATGATTCCCCACCTAACACCAACTCCTTACAAGGAAATGCCCATGTTTGTTTGCTTGTCATACCTTAATCATGTATTAAGCGCTAAATATCTCTGGGAGAACAATAGATGGAGGTGGCATGCTCACTGTGTAGTAGATCCAAGTACCTGCATAATTGCTCAGCATTCTGGATGTTGCTGGGTGTCCCAGATTTAGGTTACACAGACTGAAGTTTTTTTATATGACCATATGATGTTTTAGAAGGTACCAACCGAGTTAGCTCCTGCTCCTTGTTCTAGAAAGTAAAATAGCTGCCACCACATTGTCTTCTAATTAGACTGTTAAGGAACATCCATGAATCATAGCTCATTGTCCAGATCTCTGTTGTGCAGAATCTTCTCTTAAGCTTGTCTAATGACTCAATGCTCATCCTAAACCACATGCATACAAACATCCATTTGTAATTCAGAATAAAATTAAAATATGTTTATGGCAATATAAATTTGAAAGTCCATAACTTCAATTATATGTATCGGTTGCAAATGAAATTAAAGCTCATTGAAATGATGCCAAGGTGAACTTTTGAATTTCGATATTCTTCAACCTAGACATCTTGGTTGGCAGTGCTAATATGGACCTGCATAAAATCATAAATATGTAGTTGCTCCTCCTTTTTGGGGATAAAGAATTCTTGGACCAGTTCAGTATTATTATGTTTTTTCTAGAAAAAAGGATAGTGAGGACACACAAGACACCTTTTTAACATTTAGGCAACCTTCAAGCTGATATAGGCTTGCTTTAAGTTCCTTCATTTGAATTGTATTAGAGTTTATTGAATTTGATGTATCTATTTGCCTGATGAATATTTAATCTAGGTATGTCGCTCCAGAGTATGCAATGACTGGCCATCTTCTTGTGAAGAGTGATGTTTACAGTTATGGTGTAGTCCTTCTTGAGCTCCTAACAGGACGAAAACCAGTGGATATGTCCCAGCCACCTGGTCAAGAGAATCTAGTTGCATGGGCTCGTCCATTTCTAACAACTAAAGAAGGGCTTGAAGTAATTATAGATCCGACTCTAGCAACTGATGTACCTTTTGATAGTGTGGCCAAAGTAGCAGCTATTGCATCAATGTGTGTTCAACCAGAGGTATCACACCGTCCTTTTATGAGTGAGGTTGTTCAGGCCTTAAAACTAGTATCTAATGAGTGTGATGAGGCAAAGGAACTGGATTCCAGGAGTTCCAGCCAAGATTTATCTATTTACATGGATGCTGAGGTCAGTGCAGTCTCAGGACAGCTTCGGGATTCTTTACGAAGTCAGGCCCTAGTACATAATTATGATTCCGAGCCAGATATAGAAAGGGGACTCGTGGATTCATATTTTTTCAGTACATCAGACGGGTGTGGGAGGCAGGGCTCTGGATCATTGAGGAGATGCTCGTCAGGTCCATTGAAAACAGGAAGGGGCAGAGAGTTGTTTCAGAGAATGAGATTGACAGGGGAAAGTGTGAGTGAACGTGGAACCATCTTCAAAATGTGGCCAGGTTCACATTAAGAGCTAGATCGTCCCTCTTTTTTGTGAATATTGACTTCCCGTTTTTCAATCTTAAAATCCTGTACTGCAAGCAAGCATTCAGTCCTCCATAAGAACAAGAATTGGTTGCGGTCTCGCAGGAGCCTGGACAACGAAGTAAGCTATTATTATGGAATGCAGAATGCCAAAATCCATCACTTCAGGACAGTTGCAGCATTTGTTTTGATCTCGCTCCAAATGAATTAAATTTTAAGGAAGGTTCGAAGATAACAGGACGTGATCCCATATAAGGCTTTCGTTGTCTATACTCAATTGCACTGGCGGCAGTAACACGATGATATGGAGATATCTGAATTCAATGGTGTATCAACATATTTAATACTTCAAGTCTGCCAGGCATCAGCAGCAGGATATTTCCTTCCTTCCCGTTTGTAAGATTTTTTCATCAAATCAAGTTAAAATACATGGTAGCATTTCTCACTTTCACTGTAGAAATATTCAGCTTCTTTTTTAAAAAATAAAAATAAATTGGGATGTGCATATAGTAGTTTAATAAGTTTCTTTCCAGTTTTCCAGCGACGTTGGAGACATCTTCTTGGATTAATGGTCTGGAGGCTCATGAGATTTACTCTTGACCTTCATTGTGCTCCTTTAAGCTGTAATTTTTAAGAAACAAGCAATGTCCTATGTTCGTATAATCCCGTTCTGATACACAAGTAATATTTCAACTTGTTGAAGCTCCTGGTCGAATTACATCACTGGCAATGGAAGGCAGCACTTCCAGGATACAATGTTACAGCTTTTAAAATCTTCGATTTCATATTAAAAGCCCGGTAGGCGTCTAACCTTTTCTACAACTAATATTTCATTGTTAACAATATTCTACTAGTTAGAAATAGTTTTTTTTTTTTTTCTCCCGTGCGAAGATGCCTGATTATTTTGAAAACTTATTTTTATATAATTTTGAAATTATTCAAATAATTATTAGAAAGAATTTCGATGATTTAAATTGTAGAGTAAAAGTGTATTTATGAAGTCAAAAGCTTTTCTTATTTATGTATTTTTTTTTAACATAGCCATGACTTTTTTCATGAATGGTAGGGGTTTTTCAATAACAATCTAAAGCAATTAAAATAGAAATTTATATGAATTTAATTAATTTAAATTTATGAGAAAAAATGTATTTTTTGGGAAAAAACTCCTTTGACAAACACTACTTTCTTTTATTTTTTAAATCAGAAGGTTGGTTCTTCACATTTTCCCAATTCTAACATATTAAACGAGAAGGCAATAGAGTTGCTCATTTGCTTTCTTGTAGGGTTCTATCTAGTGTAGATGATATTGTTGATTCGTGAATTATTAAATGTAAACAAATAAAAAAAATGTTGTGAATTAACAGGATATTGAAAAATTGTTCATACATTAACTCATAATTCTTAATAGGATACCTTTTTTAATGCTTACTACCAGAAAATTAGACAAAGTTTATGGAATATTCTGTTGATGTTTAGGTTAAATTTAGTTGGTATTTTTAAAACATGTCATTGAAAAGTATGTTGAGGTTTTGTTTTTATCCGCAATTAAAAAACCAACAAATTAATCATGTCAAAAAAATAAGTTTTTCCCGCTTATTTTTTGTTAGCAACTAAATTGCTAAAAACAATTTTCATTGCTGATTCTTTGAGAAGCCATAAACATTCTACATGTCTTGTCAAAAATTTCAAAATGATACGAATTTTTTGGTGAAATTACTAACAAAGATGTCTACAAAATTACCTTTATGTCGGTGATTTCATCGATAGTTTCACTATTTATTTTGTTGGATGTTATTATTGTCAAGCCTAC
>Ga0307518_10003479_pt1 | contig 11355 bp, 9 predicted proteins | sample 25_EM_MG_FD_203889 | JGI IMG/M metagenome (GOLD analysis project Ga0307518, IMG submission 203889) | Populus trichocarpa ectomycorrhiza microbial communities from riparian zone in the Pacific Northwest, United States - 25_EM | ecosystem: Host-associated > Plants > Roots > Unclassified | place... | reverse complement strand
GCTCAGACGCCGGTTCCCCAAGGCGGTGGCGTACGTCGACGAGGCCGCGCGGGCCGGTGAGGAGGGGCGGCTCGTGCGGACCTGGCTGGGGCGGACCTGCCCGCCGGTGGCCGGCGGCGAGGACGCGGCGGAGGAGGCGGGCATCCCCCAGGACGAACCCGCCACCACCCCCGCCGACCAGGGCTGGGTGCCCGGCTACGCCTCCACCAACTCCCGCGCCCGGGGCCGCTTCGCCCGCAACTTCGTCGTCCAGGGCAGCGCTGCAGACTGGGCCCTCATCATGCTCGCCGCACTCCGCCGGTCCTGCGCGGAACTGGCGGCCGAGCTGGTCTTCTTCCAGCACGACGAGGTGATCGTGCACTGCCCGAAGGAGGAGGCCGAGACCGTGGCCGCCGCGATACGGGAGGCGGCCGACCTGGCCGGACGCCTGACGTTCGGCGAGACACCCGTCCGCTTCCCGTTCACCGTCGCGGTCGTCGAGTGCTACGCCGACGCGAAATAGGGGCGCGGGCCACGACTGTCAACGCGCGTCACACTGTGCCAACAGCTCACCCAGCTCCTCCACGACCGCCTTCTCGTCCGTCCCGTCGAGCGCGGCGAGGGCGGTACGCCACTCCTCGTACGCCTCCTCCGCCCGCCCCTGTTCCCGTAGCAGCAGGCCGAGTTGGTGACGGGCGAGGCCGCCCATGTAACCGTCGGCGCGGGCGTCCGCGCGGCGCCGGAGCTCTCCGCACTCGGTGCCGGCGCGCTCCGTCCGGCCGAGCAGGCGCAGCGCCCGGACCAGTCCGAGCCGGGTCTGCGACTCGCCGTGCCAGTCGCCGAGGTCGCCAAGGATGCGCAGGCTCTCCTCGAAATGCGGTAGAGCGGCGGCCGGTTCGCCGAGGGCGAGGTGGGCGTAACCGATGTTGCAGTGCGCGGAGTGCTGCACGATCACCGCGCCGATCTCGACGCCGATGGCCAGCGAACGCCGGTGCTGCTCGATGGCGGCACGCGGGTCGGTGTGCTCGTAGAGGTTGCCGAGATGGCTGTAGGTCACGGCCTCGCCGTACGGGTCGGCCAACTGCCGTGAGTAGGACAGGCTCTGGCGCAGCGCGACCCCGGACTCGGCGTGCCGGCCCAGGCCTTCGAGGAGGAGACCGCGGTTGTTGAGGCACCGGCGGATCCAGGAGGTCGCGTCGAGCCGCCACCAGATCGCCAGGGCCTGGTCGTTGAGGCCGAGGGCCTCGCTCTGCCGGCCGGTCAGGAAGTGCAGCCCGGCGAGATCGCCCAGCGCGTACGCCTCCGCCGCCGCGTCCCCGAGCCGCCGGGCCGCGCCCAGGGCGGTCCGGCCGAGCACCTCCATCTCGGCGACCCGGCCACCGCGCAGCACATACGGGAAGAGCAGCCGGACGAGGGTCGAGACATGGGCGGTTCTGCGGTGGTCGGGGGTGTCGCCGTGGCGGTTGACGAGCGTCACCACGTTCTCCAGCTCCAAGTCGCCCCAGACGAAGGCGTCCTGGGAGTCGCGGAAGGGAGTGGTGGCCGCCACCTCCGCCGCGTGGCCGGGGAGTTGGGCGGCGGTCGGGCGACGGCGGTCGTCCTGGTCGAGGCCCGGTTCGACGATCGCGGTGAGTGTGCGCTCGGCGAGGGCGGCGTACCAGGCGAGGGCGATGTCGACGAGGTCACCGGGGGCGCCGGCCGTCGCCAGTTCGCGGGCGAAGTCGCGGACCAGGTCGTGAGGGGTGTAGCGGCCGTACGCCGTCTCCTCCAGGAGGGCCACGTCGACCAGGCGGTCGAGGGCGGCCTCGGCGCGGCGTTCATCGGTGTCGGCGAGCCGGGCGAGCAGGGGCGCGCCGTACGCCGGGAGGTCGAGGGCGCCGATGTGGCGCAGGGCGAGGGCCGCGTCCCGGTCGGTCTCGCGCCCGGAGGCGGCCAGCGCGTCATGGGCCACCGCCAGGGAGCGGCGGACGCTGAGGTCGTCGTACTCCAGGTGGTGCAACCGGCTCTCCGTGGCGGCCAGTTGGCCGGCGAGGACGCCCGGGGTGAGCGCCCGGCGCGCGGCGAGGCGGGCGGCGACGACGCGCAGGGCGAGCGGAAGGCGGCCGGTGAGTTCGACGAGCGGGTGGGTCGCGTCGAGACCGTCCCGGCCCGACACCGCGCGCAGCAGTGCCGCGCTGTCCTCCCCGGACAGCGGCGCGAGGGGGAAACGGCGGGCGCCGTCGAGGGCGGTCAGCGGCGAACGGCTGGTGACGAGCACCGCGCAGCCGGTGCCGGCGGGCAGCAACGGCCGTACCTGGGCGGCGTTCCCGGCGTCGTCCAGCACCATGAGCGTGCGGGTGGGCGCCAGCAGGGAGCGCAGCAACGCGGCTGCCGCGTCCGGGTGTTCGGGGATGTGCCGGGGTTCGGCGCCGAGGTCACGGAGCAGCGCGTGGAGGGCCTGGCCGGCGGTAAGGGGGGCCATGCCCGGGGTGGCGCCGTGCAGGTTCACGTACAACTGCCCGTCGGGAAAGTGTTCCCGCAGCTCATGGGCGGTGTGCAGGGCGAGGGCGCTCTTGCCCACGCCGGCCATTCCGCTGATCACGACCAGGGGCTGCGAGCCGGGCTCGGCGGAAGGGTTCCCGAGGATGTCGCTCAGGGCGTCGAGGGTGTCCGCGCGGCCGGTGAAGTGGGCGGGCGGGGGCGGGAGTTGGGCGGGGTGGGGCGCCGCGGACGGCAAGGGCGACAGGGGCGGCCGATCCCGGATTCCGGGCCCATCGGACCCACCGGTCGCGCCGGGCCCATCGGACCCACCGGTCGCGCCGGTCGCGCCGGTCGCGCCGGGCCCACCGACCCGATCGGGCACGCTCACCGGCTCATCCGCACCGACGCCCCCGCCGCTCTCGGCACCTCCGCCGCCGCCCTCGACGGGGCCGCCGCCGTCCTCCTCCCGAACCTCCACCCCCCGCAACACCTCCACATGCGCTTCCCGCACTCCCGCCCCCGGCTCGATGCCGAGGTCCTCGATCAGGCGGTTGCGCAGATCGCGGTGGACGGCCAGGGCCTCGGACTGGCGGCCGGTGCGGTGGAGGGCGAGCATCAGCTGCCGGTGGTAGCCCTCCCGGAGGGGATGGTCGGCCACCAGCGCGGCCAACTCCGGTACCAGCGCGCCGAGTCGTACACCGCCGAGGGCGAGCTCGGCGTCGTATCGCCATTCGAGGGCGAGGAGGCGGGCCTCGGTGAGGCGTTGGGCGAAGGCGTAGCCGCCGAGTTCGGCGGGCAGGCCGCTGAGCGGGGTGCCGCGCCACAGGGCGAGGGCCGCCGTGCATGCGCGGACGGTCCGGGACCAGTCCCGGTCGGCGTGTGCGGTGCGGGCCGCGGTGACGTGGGCCTCGAAGACGTGGACGTCCAACTCACCCTCGTCGACACGGAGTTGGTAGCCGGGTGGTACCGCGCGCAGCCGTTCCGGGTCGTCGAGGAGGCGGCGCAGCCGGGTCACGTGGTTGTGCAGGGAGGCGTGCGCGGAGGCCGGCGGCGAGCCGCCCCACAGGGCGTCCTTGAGAGCGTCGACGGAGACCACCCGGCCGGGTTCCAGGAGCAGTGCGGCGAGCAGGACCCGCACCTTGGTGCCGCCGATGGGCTGCACCACGTCGCCGTCACGGCCGTAGAGGACAGTCGTGCCCAGCAGTCCGAACCGCAGCTCGCACCGCATCACACCGACCCGTCGCCCTTCCGCGCGGCCCCGGTGGCCGTGCTCCGCGGCGGAGTTCTCCGCCGTCCCTGGCGGATTTCCGCCCTGTGCCCGGCGGTTTCCCGCCAGCTCGTCCCGGTCGTCGAGGGCCGGGATCCGCTACCGTACCTGCCCTCTCCCGCTGCCGCGCGGCGACTTCAGGCCATCCGTCCCCGGAGCATCGGGCGCACCGTTGGCCACATGTTAGCGATTCGTTGGTGCGACCTGATGTGATCACTTCATCGGATCTGGCCCGACGGTGCGCGCGTACATCGCGCAACTCGGGGGAGTGTCGCCGTCGTGGCCGGGTCCGGGGACGCGAGAGGGCCCCGGTCGGCGGAGGTGAACGACCGGGGCTCTCGTCCCTCACACGGTCCCGGTGTCCGGACCCGGGTCTCAGATCACGGGCGGGCGGCCCAGCCGCGTCAGCCGCCACACCGTCCGCCAGCGCATCGGCCGCCGCTCCCCCGCGGGTTCGCGCACGCCCTCCACGAACCCGCCGAACCACGCCCGCAGTCCGCCGAGCGACCGCGTCCGTACGAGGGTGAGCAGCGTCCAGACGCCCAGGTGCACCGGGATCAGCGCGAGCGGCAGCCGGCGGCGGACCAGCCAGACCCGGTTGCGGGCGGTCACCCGGTGGTAGATGGCGTGCCGGGCGGGCGAGGTCTTGGGGTGCTGGAGGAGCAGCTCGGGAGCGTACAGGATGCGCCAGCCGGCGTCGGCGGCCCGCCAGGCGAGGTCGGTCTCCTCGTGCGCGAAGAAGAACTCGGCCGGCCAGTCCCCCGTCTCCGCGAGCATCGCCATGCTGAACGCGTGCCCGCCGCCGAGGAACCCGGTGACGTATCCGCCCTGCATCGGGTCCCCCGCGCCGACCCGCGGCACATGCCGCCGCTGGGTCTCGCCGTGCTCGTCGGCGATCCGGAACCCGACGATGCCGAGCCGGGGTTCGGCGACGAACAGGTCACGCACCCGGCGCAGCACGTCCGCGTCGACGAGGAGTCCGTCGTCGTCGAGTTCCACCACGACGTCCACGTCGCCGAAGGCACGCAGCCGGGCCAGCCCCACGTTGCGTCCGCCGGGGCAGCCGAGGTTCTCGTCGAGGTCGATGGTGGTGACCTCGCCGGGCAGGGAGAGCCGGTCGGCGAACTCCGGGAGCCGGCAGCCGTTTCCGACGATCACGATGCGGGTCGGCGGGAGGTCCTGCTTGGCCACGGATTCGAGGAGCGCGTCCACCTCGGCGGGCCGGTTTCCCATGGTCACCACGGCGACGGCGATCCTCTGCTCCACCACGTCCCTCACTCCATCCGGCCATCCGGCCATCCGGCGATGCCCGCGCCCTGATCGCGCGGCACTCGCCGTTCACCAAGATGTTGCCTCACGTCGGCAGCCGGCTACGACTCAAGTTCATTTTGCGGGACCTTTGTTGTGGCTTTGCCGGTTTTCCTTCCGCCGGACGAACTTCAGCCCCGACCAGTCGTCCCCCAGCGCGGCGACCTTCACATCGACGACCCCGAGGGGGAGGAAGAGGTCACGGAGGCCGTTCTCGGTGATGTCGCTGACGTGGCCCGCGGCCTTGCGGGGCCAGGCGATCCAGAGCATCGCGGTGTCATCGAGGCCGAGCACCAAGTCCGGGCCCTCCTCGTCCAGTTGCTTCCGCTCCCGGTAGAAGGCGACGGTGACGTCCGCTCCGTGGGGGCCGCCGGCGGTGACTTCGCAGTCGGCGGGGAGTCCGGGGATGTCCCAGTGGTCTGGGGCGTGGTGCAGGCGGACCTGGTGGCCGGGCTTGACGCCGATCTTCCTGGCCAGCGGGGTGCCGGAGTAACCTCCGGCGGCAGCAGGGGGGTTGATCATGTCTGGGGCCTCCGGGGGGTGTGACAGGGGCGGGTTGGTCTGCCTGCGGCAGGTCTGTCCGTCTGGGGTGACAGTAACGGTGAACTCTTCTGGCGCCGGGGTGCCCGCTGCCCGCCTACGGGCCGACTGTTCTTCGTTGCACGCCGGGCACGGCAGCCTGCACGATGAACGCGCCGTCCAGTCGTTCAGGGCCGAGTGTCGGCGGCAGTTGAGGGCGCGCGAGCCGTGCACGCTCTGTGCACAGTCCCGTGACGTCCTGCTACCCAGTGACAGAAACATCCGTCCGGTCGCCGGTATCAAGCTCCAGGTGTTCGGGCTCGACCGGCACATCGCGTGGGATCTCGGCGCCCAGGGGGACGAGAGCGATGTCCGTGCCGACTTGGTGCGGCAGTCCCTCCGACGTGCGGACGCGTCCGCCGCGGAGGTGGTGCCGGCGGACCTCCAGGACACGGAGTTGCCGGTCGAGCTCGTACGGGGCCACGGCCAGTGACGGATGCGCGAGAACGGGCCCCCGCCACGCCCACGGGAAAGGGTCGATCGGCTACGACAACGGCGCCCCATCTCCATCGAGACGGGGCGCCGTGTTTCCGCGTGCGTGCCTTCGGGTCAGCCGGCGACGTCGAAAGTGGCCGCCTTGGACACGAACGTCGTGTCGCCGTCCTTGGCGGTCGCGAGCGCCGAGACGTACCAGGTGCCCGTGGCCGCGTCGGCGGCCTCCTTCTTTGTGATCTTCAGCGCGTAGGTGCAGCGGGACGTGCCGTCCGAGGTGCTCTTGCACGTGGCGGACTCGACCTCGCGAAGGTCGGACGCGGTCGGATTCAGCTTCGAACTCGCGGGCCACGCAACGACCTTGAGGCCGCGGATGCCCGAGTCGTCACTGACGTCCACGGTGTAGGTGAAGGAGCCGGCGCCCTTCGCGGTCGGGGCGGTGTAGTGGGCCGAGCCGTTCGTGAACGTCGGCTTCTCGGGGGCCGAGGCGGCCGACGCGGCGAGACCGCCGGCGACGACTCCGCCGACCGCCGCGACGCCGGCGAGGGAGAAGAGGAGAGCGCGCTTGGACATGGACATGGGAGATCCCCCTGGTGGTGTGGGTGGTGTCGGGAGCAGTGGTCGACCGCTTCCCTCGATGTGATCGAGCCTAGGAGCGTGGCGGGGCCCAGTCCTCGGGCTGGAGGACGGTCGCCGCGTTGAACCAGAGATAGAGAGGGCCGGGCCGGAATCCCCCTTCAGCCTGAGCCGGGCCCCTCACCTGCGCCCATAGCCTTTGAGTGTCATGAAACGAACCGACGACCGGCTGCTCCCGGTCCTGCTGATCTGCGCCCAGGCCCTGGTGTGGCCTGTGGCTCCCCTGCTGCGCGGCACCGTGCCGACCGCGGCCGACCTGCTCGTGGCCGCCCTGGTCGCCGGATCGGTGACGGCCGCGCTCGCCCTGCGCCGTACCCGCCCGGTGACCACGCTGATCGTGGTCGTCGTGGCCTGCGCGATGGGCGCGGGCCCGCTGCCCGTCGGGGCGACGGCGGTACTGGGGACCGCGGGCGTCGCACTGGCCCTGTTCACCGTGGCGACCGAGCGCGACACCTTCACCACCCTGCTGTGCGTGGTCACGCTCGCTCTCTGGCAACTGCTGCCGGGCGTCACCCTCAACGGACTCAGCGACGACAACGGCCTCGACATCGTCCTCACCGCGCTGCTGTACGCCACCGCGTGCGGCGCGGGTCTGTTCGTACGGCGGACCCGTCGCGCCCGGCAGACCGCCGAACTCCTCCTGAACCGGGCCGAGACCGAGCGCCACCGGCTCCCGGCGGCCGAACGGCGCCGGATGGAAAGGGAGTTGCACGACGTCAGCGCCCACCATCTGACCGCCGTGGTCGTCACCGCCGGCGCAGCGCTCGGCCTGCGCGAACGCCGTCCCGAACTCGCCGCCGAGGCACTGGAGTTCGCGACCCAGACCGGCCGCGAGGTCACCCGCGCACTCGGCGCGGTCCGCGCACCGGCCCCCTCACGCGAGGAACTCCCCTCCCCCGAGGAGCGGTTGCGCGCCCTGATCGCCGGCTTCCGCCGCCTCGACCAACCGGTCGACTTCGAGATCGCCCCCCTGCCCGACGGCGCCGTCGCCGACGCGGCCTACGGCATCGTCCGCGAGGCCCTGACCAACGTGGCCCGCCACGCACCGGGCGCGCGGACGACGGTGACCTGCCGCTACGGCGACACCCGCACCGAAGTCGTCATCACCAGCGCGGCACCGCCGTCCGGTACGGCGGCCCACGGCGCGGGTCTCGGTGGCGGCCGCGGCCAGGGTTTCCTCCGCTCCCGGGCCCGGGAAGCGGGCGGCACCCTGACCACCGGCCCCACGGCGGACGGCGGTTGGGAGGTACGCGCGATCCTGCCCGGCCGTACCGCGGCCCCGGTCGAACAATCCGTCCCGCCGAGCTACCGCGTCGCCCAGGTGGTCGCCGCGCTCGGCCTGTGCGGACAGCCACTTCTGCCGGCACTGATCATCCGGACGGAATCAGCACCGACCGGTTCGCATGTCTCCGCAGGCGTCCTCTTCACCCTGCTGGCAGCGGCCCAGGCGGTGGCGCTGCTGTGGCTGCGCAGGGCGTCGAGAACCGTCCAACTGGCCTTGCTGGGCTTGGCGTTGCTGTGGCCGGTGGCAATGTCGGTGGGCGACTACACCGGCCCGGTGTTGCTCCCGCCGACGCTGAGCATGCTGGCGACATGCGCGGCGCTGGCGGACCTGAAGGGGCGCGGGGCCGTGACATCTGCGGCTGCGCCGCGCGGGCACGACAAGCCCCCACGGGCCCGCACCCACCGACTGCCTGAAGTCCCCCTCCACGTCTTCGCCCTTGCAGCCGCAGCCGCACACGCCACAGCCCTGACCGTCGCCGTCCTGCACCGAGGCACAACCCTCCCCACCTGGATCGTCATCCTGCTCGCGACAGCCGGGGTGTCCCTCGCGATCACCGCCGCCCACCAGCTGGGAGCCCTCCGCAGCCAACGCGACCAGGCAGCCCAGGGCGCCCAAGCAGAACAACTCGCCACCTGGACCGAGGAAGCCGTAAGAGACGCCTGGGCCGAACGCCGCCGTATCGCAGCCGGGCTGGAAACCACCGTGCTGGCCCGCACCGCAGACATGATCACGGAAGCGGAAGCAGGTCACCTCGACGCAACAGCCGACCGCGCCCGCGAGGCCCTCGCGGCCATGCGCGCCCTCCTGGACGCGGTCCGCGACGGCGAAACCGCCCCCGAGCTACGCCCCCAACCCACAGTCCAAGCCCTCGACCTGCTGGCCCACCAGTGCCGCGCCACCGGTCGCGACGTGCAGATACGCCTCACCGACCGGGTCCCGGAACGGCTTCCCACCGAAGTCGACCTGGCCGCCTACCACGTCGCCGAAACCCTGCTCGCGACCGGCGACGACGAGCCCGCCGTACTCGAACTCGACGCCGCCGACGGTACGTTGACGATCACGGCGACCGGTGTGCCACGCGCCGCCGACAGCACCGTACGGGACCGGTTGAGGGCGCGGATCGCGCCGCTCGGCGGCACTCTGACGACGGGCTGCCCGCCGGGCACGGTCCAACTCCGGTTGCCCCTCGCGGCGGTGCCGGATCACGAGGAGAGAGAACGATGAGCCTCAGGGTGCTGGTCGTCGACGACCAGGGCATCGTCCGGGCGGGCTTCGCCGCCGTGATCGATGCCGAGGACGACATGACGGTCGTAGGGGAAGCCGCCGACGGCGCCAGCGCGGTGACCCTCGCCGCGGAACTCGCCCCCGACGTGGTCGTGATGGACGTACGGATGCCCGAACTGGACGGCATCGCCGCCACCCGGATCATCACCGGCAAGGAGAACGCGCCCCGCGTCCTGGTGCTGACCACCTTCGACCTCGACGCGTACGTCTTCGACGCGCTGCGCGCGGGAGCCTCCGGCTTCCTCCTCAAGGACGTGCACGCCTCCGAACTCCTGCACGGCATCCGGGTGGTGGCGAGCGGCGAGAGCGTGCTCGCGCCGTCCGCGACCCGTCGGCTGATCGGCCACTACGCGTCCGGAGCGGGCACCGGGTTCCGGTCCGACTCCGGGGACGGACCGCGTGAGCTGGAGAGCCTGACCGGCAGCCAGCGCAATGTCCTCGCGCTGCTCGCGTCCGGCCTCAACAACGCGGAGATCGCAGCGGAGTTGGACATCACCGTCGGCACCGTCAAGTCCCATGTGAACGCCCTGCTCCGCAAACTCGGCCTGCGCGACCGCGTGCAGGCCACGATCCTCGCCTACGACCTCGGCATCACGCGCCCGAACCCGCCCGGCGCCGACCACCTCTGACCGTCCCACTCAAGGAGTACACACCATGACCGGTACCGACACGCATTCCGACCGTTCCCCTCTCCACCGGCTGGGCCACAACCTCCGCAACCCCTTCGCCCTCGGCTACCTCCTGATCTGCGCGGCCCTGCTCGTCTGGGCAGTCGTCGTGACCATCGTCGACGACACGGGCGAGTCCATGGCCGGCGTCATCCCGATGCTGGCCACCGCCCCGACCAGCCTCGTCTTTCTCGCGCTGCCGGGCGGCACCCCGACGCTCGTCGTCTCCATGGTCGTCGGGGCACTCGTCAACGCCGCGGTCATCGGCTGGTGCGCCCGCGCGCTGGCCCGCGGCAACCGGCCGGATCCGATCCACTGAGGCACCCGTGTTCCGACGACAGTGCCTCGGAACTGCTGGTGGGCGTGGTGCAGCACTGCGACATCGAGCTCTGGGCCGTGACGGCGGCACTGGTCGGCACGACGGGGGACGAGCCCCTCCCGGACGAGATCCAGCGGAAGTTGCGCCGGGCGCTGCGGCGCCCGCACGCGACGGACCGGGCGTGAGGAGCCGGGGAGAAACCGAACTATTCGGGCCGTTGGGTCCGGTCGTTGTGCGCGAGACCGTCCGGATGGTCCTCCGTACGCTCACCGAGCGGAAGGACCAGTACCCGTACGGTCGTTGTGTCGGGCTCGCGCTGTATCCGCCCCACCTCCCGCCAGCCCCAGCCCTTGAGAGTGGCGAGGGTCCACCGGGCGGACTCGTCCACCAAGGTGACGCCGAGCGAGGCCTGGTGGTCGGTGAGCAGGCTCTCCTGCATCCGCCGGGCGAGCCCGCGGGCATGCTGGTGCGGATGCACGAGAGTCTCCAGGATCGCGAACACATGCCCGGACGCGGTGAGTTGCTCCAGGTTCTGCGGCAACGGTCCGTCGAACCCCTGCCACCACGACCCGTCGCGCGGCACGGAGAAACCGCAGACGCATCCGGTCAGGGACTCCGCCTCGGCGACGAGCATGTCGAATCCCGGCAGCTTCACCTCGTCCTCCAGCCGGGCCAGGAACTTCTGCCGGTCGTGGAACTCCTCACCCGCCTCTGCGTCGGAGGACTCCACATACAGATCCGCCAGATCCTCCCGCATGCCCTCCGCCTGCCAGCGGTTCAGCCGGCGCAGCCGCACCGTGTCCATGGCGTCCACGGTGCCCGTGACGGACGGCTCCGGGCCTTCGGGGTCGTGCGATTGCCGCGCGGTGCTCATGAGGCGCCTCGGTTCGGAAGGCCAGGAGGGAAGTTGGTCGGTGCGGCGCCGGGGGCTGGGACGTCTCCACATCAGCATAGCCTCGGATCGCCGCCGTGCCGGGGCCTGTCGGGTCGCGTTCCGTGCCGTCATGCGTTCCTGCGTGCAGTTGTCGCCGCCGGCCAGGAGTTTGACGATGCCGCTCTTCCGAGCCTTCACAGCGACGCGCACGAGGGTGGCGGCGCAGGGCCGCATGTCGGCCGGATATCCACTCTGTGCTGGATG
>Ga0307518_10003478_pt1 | contig 11355 bp, 12 predicted proteins | sample 25_EM_MG_FD_203889 | JGI IMG/M metagenome (GOLD analysis project Ga0307518, IMG submission 203889) | Populus trichocarpa ectomycorrhiza microbial communities from riparian zone in the Pacific Northwest, United States - 25_EM | ecosystem: Host-associated > Plants > Roots > Unclassified | place... | reverse complement strand
CCTGGTCGGCGAACATCTGTGCAGCAGCATCCTGGTCTGCAGCAGACATTTCTAGCAATGTGATATTATTGAACATCAAATCATTCAAGAATAGATAACAAAAAGCTAATGTTGTAACTGAGAACGATGTGCGGCATCACCTCTCTCTAAGCGTTGTGCTTGTTTTGCGGCAGTCAGTATACTTGAATGTCGAGTGTGACCCTTGTAGTGATGGGAGATTATGGACTTTGACAGTCCGGGGTAGCGAACAACTCCTAAACGGCGAGACATTAGGGCGAGTATACTGATAAAAGTGTTAAAGAACGCAATGTCAGTGAATGTGATGGATGGTAGTGCAAGAGACACTAAATTACAGTGTTGGTGTCAGTATATCAAGAACAACATAAATATACATTGAACGCACCTTATATCCCCAAGATCAGTGAAGATCAGCAACAGAAGGTGGCGGCGAGAAGTGAAGAGAGGGGTGCTGGGGAAGCACAGGTGACTGAGCGTCTTAGAAAGCAGGAGTAAGCGGAAATTATTGTGAGCATCTGTTGATCGGGTTGATAGAAAAACGAACCTGCTGGACAGGAGAATCGTCGGGAACGACGTTGAGATGCCGCGACGGGAGGGCAAACCATGCTGCACGGACGATCGGGAACATCCAGAGCGGGGAGGGAGCGGGGAGAACGCCAAGAGCGTCAAGGGAAGGGGTAGAGCGTTGAACAGCAAGAGTGTTGAGGTGTGGGGAGGACGTCAAGGACGTCGGGAGCGTTGAGAACGACGTTGGGAGGGCGATGAAAGGGTGAGCCACACCTGAGGCTGCACGGGCAATGAACGAGGCGTAGGGGGCACTGGAAGAAAGCTGGAGGTGTTGTCGGACGTCTGTCAAGAGGGTTGATGGAGGAAAGAAGTAGGGAAGACGTTGAGAGCGTCGACGACGAGGGCAGGACAGTGATGGAGAAGGGCAGGCAGCGTGGGAAGCAACTGCACTACAGGGAATCATGTAATCAATCCCGCAATGGAAAGAAGGGCGGGCGGTGGGACAAGGTCGGTGGTGGAGAAGGGCAGGCAGCGTGGGAAGAAACTGCGCTACAGGGAATTGTGTAATCAATCCCGCAATGGAAAGAAGGGTGGGCGGCGGGCAATGCCGCCCTGCAGCGTTGCCAACAGGTCACGTATACCACCCAGAATGGTAAGGGGGGGAGGAGACAAGAAACGGACAAGGAAGAGATGACTTGGGGCAATATTTAACGCTGGTGGTGGGGCATTAGAGTTATCAAGCCTTAGTTGACTTAATGAGACAAGGAACCGTTCAGTTTAGTAATACTTATATAATGGGAACCACAGGTGTGATACGCACCCAGTTGTCACGTCTTCGTCGTCATCCGACACATCCCCGATATTGTTATCGGTTAGTTGAGTGATACTATCGATACCTATTATCTCGAAGTAGTCAGTGGTCGCACGAAGATGGGCGATCTCACCGTAGGGTAGCCATGTTTTATCTCCAGACATCCAAAGTACTTTGAATTTGGTGTCTGAGTGGCTACCTTGATGCGACAGAATCTTGTCTACCGTCCACTCGCGAGCAGTTCCACTGAGCTCAGGGATTTGTTCGTCTGACCGACCGGGGAACAAGCGATCGTCATTAGGAATATGGATGCGCAATAGGGACGAGTGGAAGACATCATGGATGCCTCGTTGACGGAGGGAACTGGGGAGTTCAATGCGAAACGAGTAGTTGCCAAAGTCTTGGATTATCTTATACAGTCCCACGAACTTTGGTACTAATTTTCGGGAAGTCCCTTTAGGGAAACTAATGTTTTTAGTTGAAATGTAGACCAAATCGCCCACAACAAGTGGGCACGTGCATCTTCGTTTATTGGCTTGCATTGTTTGCTTGACTCTTGCTGTCAGCAACGCATCATGCGCCGCCATCAGTGCTAGTTTCATTCTTTGCGCGTACACTTTTACACTAGGATATTCGTCTTTTTCTGGAGCATCCCAGATCATCACCCTTGGCATTCTCCCGGTGTTCAAGAAGAACGGTGAGTATCCTGTTGACTCTGATCGGGCCATGTTGATGGCAAACTTGATAGTGGGCAGTTTTGACACCCAGTCCTTTTGGGTGGGCCCGATGCAAGATCGTAACATCTGACCGATCGTGCGGTTAGCCCGTTCAGTTGAGCCATCAGTCTTGGGGTGGTATGCACTCGACATGCGTTGCTTCACTCCCATCAACTTATTAAGGTGCGTCCAAAATAGACTGGTGAACAGGACATCTCTGTCGCTAACAATTGATCTAGGTAATCTGTGAAGCTTGTATACCTCAGCGAACATTAGTTCAGCCACATCCTTGGCCATGTAAGTCGTCCGACTTGGAACCAGATGGATCATTGCGGTGAGTAAATCAATTATTACCGTTACGGAGTCATAAGATCCGTTTCTGTCCTTAGACTCAGGTAGCGGTCCCATGAAATCAACGCCTATCGCATCCCATGGAACAGACGGTATGGACAGCGAGTTTAGAAAACCTAGTGGCTTCTGATTTGGAGGTTTGCTTCTCTGGCAGGTCGTGCACGAGGTACAGAACACGGAGATGTCATGCACCATCATGTCCCACCATACGTATTCCCGCAGGTATGATAATGTTTTCCTAGCGCCCAGATGAGCTAATAGTGAGTGTGCCTGGTCAATGACCATTTCTCGCAGCATCCGTTCGCCTATTCGGATATCTGGGATACATATTACGTTTCTATCGGGAAGTTTCAGATGTATAAAGCCGTCTTCCGTAAGTGCGAAGTTTTTAAATGCCTTTGGGGTCTCTAATATCTTTTGAAAGAATGAGTCTTCCCTATATCAGCCTTTCGCCTCCTGTAGGAGGTGCTCATCGTGTGGGTATGTCACTGGCACCGTGCGCCTAGTTTCCTTTCTTGCCATGGTAGATGTATCTGACATTGTGTCGTTCTCGTAGTCAGGCATGGTCATTGGGGCTGGTTGGGTCGTAGTACCCATCCCCCCCTCCGTTCGTTCCCGTGGTCCCCGAAGGACGAACCTATCTTTCACACGTGCAGCAAACTCGGTGCCCGTTTCTGGGCGACCGCTCTCTGCTGGCAGAGCAGGCTGTCATTGTCACCGCCCTTTGGCATAGGGCGCTGGATACTGGGCCTCCTGGGGGGCCATCTCCCTCTGCCGCTCGACAGGCTCGGCCGGGGTAGGTCCAGCCAACGTTACTGGAGGTTGACCTCCCCCCCCTCCAGAGGATGGTCCTGGGTCAGGGCCAACGCGGAGCGTCACACGCTTAGGCGTCTGTTTTGTTCCTGAAGCGGGCATTCCCCCATCAACATCCTTGTCCACCAGGCGATGACTGCACCGAACGCTCAGTGCGATCGCCTCCTGCCCAACCAACAATGGCGCACTGATGAGGTCTGTAGGTGGCGCAGGGCTCACATCCACGACGTCCAGGTCACACTGAAGGTACTCTTCCTGTGACCGAATCATCCCAGGCGCATCGAACTCGTACATCCGAGACAACGCATCTGGCAAGATATTCTCCTCGCCAGGCACATACAAAACCTCAAAATCAAATTCCGAGAGCCATTCCATCCAGCGGGCTTGTCGCCCAGACAACCCCTTCTGGTCAAGGATGTGAGTAAGGCTCTTGTGGTCCGTTACCCATGTGAACTTAACACCTTGCAGGATATCGCGGTGGTGGAGCATGGTCTCCACGCCCGCCATCAACTCCTGTTCATGTACGGGGTAGTTACGCTGGGCGGAAGACATTTTTGCCAAATAGAACGCAGCCACTCTGGCGTGTTTCCAAGTGCGACCCTGGGCAACTACACCCCCGATCCCATTACCACAAGCATCGGTCATAACCCAGATCGGGTCACTACCCGGGCTGTAGTCAAGAGGCACACGGCAGTGTGGGGCGCACGCCACGACATATCGCTTGACCGTTTCGAACGCATGCTGTTCAGTATACCCCCACTGGTAAGGCCTCGTTTTGGCACAAGCCTCAGCTAACACCCCTAGTGGGACGCGAACCTTGTAGATGTCCTCTGCCAAATATCCTACTGCCCCAATGAACCCTCTGCACAGAGTACGGTTCATCGGCACCTTCCAGTTAACAACGCGGTCAACCTTCTCAGGGTCCATCTGTATGCCGTCGTTGGTTACGACATGACCGAGGATCTTAACCTCCTTACAGAGGAAACGGAGTTTTGTTTTACTCAGGTAAAGTTTCTCTTTTTGTAGGATTTGGAACACGGTGGTGACGTGTTGTACATGCTCATCAAGGGTGTCAGAGTAGATGATCATGTCATCGAGGTATACATCCATGAAAACACCAATGTATTCACCAAATATATGGTTCATCAGAGCCTGGTAAGTGGCCGGGGTGTTACAGTCCCCCTGCTGGACCACATGACTGACCATATTCCTGTCAGGCGTAGTAACCGCTGTCCGTTCAACATGCTCTGGTACCACACGGATCTGCTCATACGCGTCTTGCCCGTCAATAATAGAATGGAAGGGCTTCTTTGCCACGCATCGTAAGATGCCCTCCATATCAGGCGTCGGGGATGAAAGCTTACGCGTGTTCTTGTTCCGTTCACACAGATCCACCACCACACACAATCATATTGGTGTTCCAGGCTTAGTTATTAACAGCATCGGACAAGTGTTACGCGCGGTAGTAAGTTCCCAATGTCTGGATTTCAGGTACGAGGTTTTCTTCTCAATCCACAATGGTTGCAGAGCTTCGGGGCACTTAGATGGGCGCCAAGGATAAATCTTCCCCTCATCAATCAAGGGGATGGAGTGGTTGATTGCCCTGAGCGGAGGCAGCGCGGTAGCGCCAGCTTGTGAGCATAGCGGCTGAGCGAGTTCGCGCAACCGCTCACACACCCTTTCCAGGCTATCTTCATATACTTCCGTAGCTCGCGACTTGAGTATGGAGACCTGAGGGCCTCGCATTTCAAGAGGTTCCTTACTGCCAAGTACCACCCTAGGTGAGTTTAAACCTACCAAAACCCAGTGTTGGTATAGAAATGGTGTTCCCAGAATCATATCATAATTCTGGAGGTTAATAACGTTGAAATACCTCTTATAGTCCGTTCCTTGGTACTGGAAACGGACCCTTACTCCGAAGTTCACCTTCGAATGAGAACCCTGCACCGCAAGCTGTATGGTGAGTGGCTTCTCTAGCATAACGCGCTCTAGTCTCAACTGCTCAACAAGAGTCAACGATACGAAATCGGCCAATGACCCTGTATCAATTAAAGCACACGCAGGTTGTCCATTCACGTGTATGACGATGACAATCGGTTTAGGTATCGTGCGCTTGAAATCGCGCGTTACCACCGCGTTTCTCCATATAGCAGAGAACCGGCTAGACTGGGTGGGCCGCGCAAGATACAAATCCAGAGTGTTAACTGAAATTTCATCTTCTACAGGATCAAATAACCGGCATATGTCGTCGCTGACACCGGGCTCCACGGTCTCGTCAAAAGGTCCAACGTTAAACCGCTGAACGCGCCGGTTATACCACCGGGCGACATTAAAGTGAGGATTCTCAGTCTTGTAGATTGGAAGGAGAATGCGAGTGTGAGTCATCACATCATTTATCTCGTACTCTGCTGTCTCTTCCCTACAACTGCAGGTAAATCGGGTATCCTCGTCTATTGACACCCGCGGGTTGATCGATCTGATCAACCTCCCCAATATCCGATCCTCAACTGGGCGGCCCATAGGTAAGTTGTATCCGACTCGCCGTTGTTCCAACCAACGGATTTCTTCATCAGGTATCCTTTTCATTTGGCCTATAATACGCCAGTACCACCTATCAATGTGAAATTGAGGATTTCACAGCCATCTCGAGGCGATCAAGAGCCCATCCTCAAAGGGATACAAGTCGTCCATTACGACATGAAAACTGTTCTTAACACGGTAGACCCAGAAATGATCCCGTGCGTAAACCGCCGGGTCGTCTGGATCCTCCCTGGGGTAGCAAGTGGAAGCCAAACGCCCTCTTGCCCGTTCGCTGAGCGGCTCTCCAAAGTTGGTAGGTAGTCTACAAAACAGATACTTGTATGGGTACCACTCTGACGCCTCACTTTCAGCGTCTTCTGACGATTCGTCCTTGCTAGCATTCGCCAGCGTGGCGGGGAGTGTCTCGGTCTCGGTCAGTGAGTACTCATCGCTCACCAATCCAGGTAAATTAACCATGTCGTTACCGTCATCATCCGAGTCGAACAAGTCCATTAAATTGACATGTATCCCGGATGCAGACACCTTCGACAGCTCCCGCTGACACTCTATGTCCCCGAAATCCAGGCCCATACCGTAGCTCATTACCCCAGGGGGCGAGTTGTGTTTTGAGGTGGAAGGCACTTTATTTCGTTGGGGGCAGTTTTGCGAGAAATGGCTGGCCCCACTGCAAATAAAACATAGGCCCTCGGTTTTACAGCGTTCCTCCTCATCCTTACTCAATTTAGGATGAGAGGTGCATTCCTTCTTTCTATAATTTGCGCGAGTATTGTTGGTCTCAGTCTTCACCTTTGATGGCTTCTGACCAGAGAAATTGGATCGCTGCTGATCCTTTCCCCTCCGTCCTCTCTGACGGTGGTGATTACCCCTCTGGTGTGCGTCTCCCACCCTGTCGGGCGTAGTAGCCGCACTCTGAACCACCGCGTTGTTGTGGCACTTAAATGGCTTGTTTTCCTTAGGACCAGTCATAACAGACTTTGAGATTTCGATAATCTCGGCGGCCGCCACGACCTCCTTCAGAGTCGAGACCTCTTGGTTTAGTTTATCTCTCCATAGGTCGCGTTGGAATTCCCTTCGGAGGCCCTTCCAGAACTTATCGACCTTCAAGCAGTCGCTTCGTTCTCCAATAGTGTTCCACATTTGATTCAATTCATGTAAGTACTCTCTCACAGTCAAGTTGTTCTGCATAAAAGCAGCTATCTTATCGCGCTGCAAGTTTCGGTAGTTGACAGGGAAACAGTAATTAAACAACCGCCTGAAGAACTCTCAGAGATGCCAACCGTAAGGATCTATGGCAACTTCCTCAGCATAGAAGGTGCGTCCCTTTCCAGTCAGGTAATGAGCGATCATGAATACTTGCTTCTCATCAGGGACATTGCCATCTTTTACATATGCAGTGCCTTCCGTCATGAAACGATGGAAGGCCTTCGAGTCAGCCGACCCATCATACTTCAACGGTGGAACAGGCTTTAGCGTCATTTTTCAGGACTTTCGTCTTGATTTCCGTCTTGCTCGCCGAGACTCACTCCGTCGCCAGCTACGGCCACGACGGTGATTATGACCATGGTGTCTTTGCCTTCTTCTGGGCGAACGGGAAACAGTGGACGTAGATGACATAGACAACAAGTCTGTTCCATTTGGAGAGGAGGACGTGGATGATGAATCCAACGAAGAGTCACTCGATTCATCCTCGTCCGATAAACTACCCGAGGAAGTCGTCGATGAGTCCGAACCCGTATCGGGCGGACTTGACCTTCCCCGTTGCTTCTTTCTCGTAGTTTTAGCTTCCTTGTCGAGGTGTTTAAAAGCTAACCCAATGTAACTTTCAGGGTCAATTTGCTCAACAGGTTCCATGGCTTTGGGGGTGCGATGACGCTTCTGCGGCTTATCGCTCAAAGTAATAGCCTTGTCCACCATCGCCTTTACCGGGCTCAGGTTCTTCCTTTCGGCAGTGTCCTTGCGCCTCTCACCCTTGGTTCGGCGTTTACCCTTTGCAGGCTGATCAATTAGCGCTCGGGATTTTGTCTGCACTTCCTCAGTTGGCGTGAGTTTCTCATTTCATTTATATGCCTTATGTGCGCGCTTGCCTTTGGGCTCACGTCTATCCTTCTTAATAAGGTGGGTTTCGTCGCTTTCTTCTTGGGAGTTCTCGGCTGATGAACACGCCAGGTTGTGTACTAGATTCCAAGATGCCAAGGCAGCCCTCTGTCCGTCCAGGTCGAGGTCCTCGCTGACTTCAGAGAGGGCACCCCAGTTGCGCGGGTCAACACCCTTACCTTTGTCAAGAGCAGAAGGCCCTTTGCCCTTAGAAATTGTCTCACTTGTTTCGTCGCTCTGCCTAGCAGTAGGTTTATTTTTAAGTGCAATAATTCGTTTATTGATTCTTACACGGTCGTCAGGTGTCAAGTGCCTTTCGGCTTCGCGTACTGCGCGGTCTAATTCAACATCTAATGTCTCATGATGGCGCCGTTTCTCGTGCGACGTCTGTCTCGATCGTCTTCCTTTGTGACTGACTGTGGTCCAGCCTTGGTTACTATTCATATCATCCCTACCTTCCTTATTTGGGGTAGGTGATGGTTCAGGCATGCCATTGTCGCTTGATGACCCATCCGATCCAGATTCCGTATGGATCACGGCCATCACTTCTAAGTGAGTAGCTATATCTTTCAGTTTCCTGTTTACTGGCACCCTTAGGTCACCAGGCATTACCGGCGAGCTTTCATACTCGCGTCCAGGAAACTCCAGCGAGCAATGCTCCGAATCGGGACACACCGGCGAGGAACTCCTCGAGCCGGTCACCGACAAGACAATTCTCAAATCAGGAGGCACCGATGAGATAGTTCTCAAATCGGGCAGTACTCCACCTACTTGCATAGGGGTAGGAGACTCACGTCCGCAAACAACGTCGCTGTATCGTCGCGGGGTGACTAAGTTCAGTCCTTCCTGTAAATCCTCACTTCTGGTGTCGGAGTCGGAAGGTCGAGCGCTGATGGGTGGCTCAGCGATTTCTTGGTTCTTGGGGCCCGCAGGCAGTGAATTTGCACGGGCACGAGCATTTTTTCGGAGATTATATCTCATAGACATTTTTATATGTTGGGTTATAAGTGGCAAAAGGGTTTTAATGGGTTAGATGAGATGCAGTGGCATACCCTTGGTCGTACGGCGGATGATCAGTCCTCGTCGAGTTATCAGGAAGTGCGACCATGGGGTTTAGAGGAGTAGAGAAGAGAGTAGAGTGTGGTCTAGGGTAAAAATATGTGACGGTGACCAGTAGTTTGAGCTATGGACAGCGGCACACGAAGATCTTATGCTCGAGTACCAGACCAAATTCTGATATTGAGAAAAGACCTAGGGAAATTTTACATCACGAGCGACTATTTATACGGTACTACGGGGGAATACGGAATAGAGATATTGGATGGCGACATCCATCTAATATATGCATGACACTCGGCCGACCGTGAAGGCCTAAATGGTTCAGCCGTCACACGCTGAGTCAGCGCTGTCCGACTTTGAGTGCGAGTCCTCTGGGAGAGGCTCGTCTTCGTTGCTCTGTTCCGCTGGTAATTCAATAGCTATGGGTTCGTGGTCGCCAAAGATGGCTGCGAGGTGGCTGAAAAGAGTGTGGGTGAGCTCATGGTGCATGAGTTGCGCGAGAAGGGAATCTGTGATTACTTCAAGTATAATGTACTTGGCCACTGCATTGGACGAGTTCCATGCTTCGAGTTCGCATGAATTGACTGGTTTTGGTGGCGCACCTAAGAGGTGGCTGACTACACCTTCCATGGCTGCGCTATCGAGGATATGCGCGCGGTAAATTTTCCAGTTTTGATTTTCTCGCGCAAGTTTGGGGATTTCGAGGACCATTTCACTTGAAACTTTTTGAGGTAAGGATAAATCCTATTTTCCACAAGTCTGCTTCTTCCTTTAGGCAAGAGCAGGGCTCATAACCTCTTGAAAAAAGTGTGGTGGGGGTTGCTGCAGTGGACCTAAAGGACAGAAGCTGTAGAAAGGAAGTTGGTAACCCTGTAGTAACCTCAGTAGATGTTCAAGCTACTATATTATGAAAGGGCTGATGAGACTCATAGTTGAAAGGCACCCCAGTTTCCTGTCCCTGCACAGAAGCCACCTTCCCTTTCCACATCGTCTCCCAGTCTATAAGCTGGCCAATCGCAAAATTGCTTTGCGATTTTGCTCCCCCCTAACCCTAAGAGAACGACACGTACTTCAACAGAAATTAGGTCGCAACGCCTCATCAACATCACATCTCCTCTCGGGAAAGGCCGCACAACAAGCACTATTCAGATACATAGACAACACAAAATGACTGCATTCAGTATTCAGCGACATCCCCACTCCCCCAAGAAGTGACAAACCAAGAAAGCACAAGTTCACCAAGCAAAGCCAGACACAATAGACCCCACCATACGCCCCATGCAACACGCAATACCCCATGCCCAACCATACTCCCCACTCACACAGTGACACTCACTCCTAGAACCACACCATCCTAATGCAGACCCTACAGACACGACACCATCCAGAAAGCCAGGCACTGCAAGACATCAGCAAAACAGCACTTTTCCCACCCCAAGTTTTGACATGTCACATGAGTAATTCAGTTTCTATACTCAAACCTGGTATGTAAAAGGCTTATTTTTGATACAAAGAAGGTTCAGTGAAATTTTTAGACAAGGTTTATAGGCCAGTTTTTTTGTCCGTTTTCTGTACAGCTCTGTATTACTGGGTACCTTTCTGTAATTTTCTGTAGTTAGCTGTACAGACCCTACAGAGCAAAGGGTTGTTTTGCTGATGGAGCCACACCACAGGAGAAATAGACTCGAGCCAGAATAGCCCATGACAAAGAACACACAAAAAAGACACTCGCATCCCACAACACAAACCATTGGGGATCACCAACAATCCCAACCCATCCAAGAGGGACACACCCCCATGCATCAAGACCAGCATGCCACTGCACTTCCACCCATCCATGAACTCTACCGCACCACACAATGCCAATGCCCATCCCACACTCGCTGGCACCCACATGGAGGAGACTCTCACAGATCATTGGAAGCACAGAGTAGCACACTTGAAACTCTCTTGGTTCCACTGCCTCATTACTGAGCGGCTGGGACCATGTCAGGACAGAGTACCAGACAGATGCAACACCACAACTCTTCCCCACTACGCCCAGATGGCACGACTAAAACGTGCGGAGGGAACATGGCGGACCCCTGGGGGACCTTACAGTCCTGGCCAGGGGGGCATTCGTGCATCAGGGGAAGAGTCAGGTCACAGGGGCCTTAGACACATACTTCATAGCTAGTAGAGTGCAAATGGGGTGTTGCACCCCGAGGCACTATAAGCCCAATATATATATATATACTCAAAGAAGCATTACAGTCAGGTGGGGCATCCAATTTTGTGCTAAGAAAGGTAAGATAAGCATTTCTGCATATATAAACATGTTATTTATGAATCCTAGCTTTCAGTAGAAACTCCAGCAAGTGGACTTCTACCTGATCCCAACATGCAGCCTTAATGAACTCACTGCCACAAAGGCAGCTTTCAACATCAAAGAAGTGGAACTTTTTT
>Ga0307518_10003476_pt1 | contig 11359 bp, 7 predicted proteins | sample 25_EM_MG_FD_203889 | JGI IMG/M metagenome (GOLD analysis project Ga0307518, IMG submission 203889) | Populus trichocarpa ectomycorrhiza microbial communities from riparian zone in the Pacific Northwest, United States - 25_EM | ecosystem: Host-associated > Plants > Roots > Unclassified | place... | reverse complement strand
GGGATTGCCGGGTTGTGGTGATGCCCCTCCGTGGTATAACAAGGCAGCACCTATGGGAATGCCACCCTCCTCGTAGCTATCCCTAGCTTGTTCCAGGGCTGTCGCCAGACCAAGTTTGTCGAGGTCATCCATGGTGGTCATTTGAACATGTATGCAGCTTTACTAGCACCCTGAAAGATTGGGAGGATAAAAGGACAGTGCCTCAAGCAAGGTTCGAACTTGCGACCTCAGGATGGCCCGGACATCCTAGTTCCAGTCATACATGAAGTATGAGACCTGCGCTCTAACCAACTGAGCCATTGAGGCTACAACGTGTCTTATCTAAGTAACATGAACGGTGGAGGTCCGCCGACGTTTTTCAATGTACAACGAAGATTATGATAGTAACTGTGTACCATCGGTTCCGTTAGTACCTAACTACCCATGATCAATAATATAAGATGACAGTAGATGATGATAACGGTCCTTATGAACTAGGGTGTATCGTCAATGAAGATATGCTCTACATTCTTCCACGGCTGATTTCCTCCCGCCTTCCACATCTTCTCTCGTTCTACCCAATATTCAAGGGTATCTCCCACAAACGAGGGCATCCATACGCGTTCCCCGGTGTCAACGTCCGTCTGGGCAGTGAACCATCTGGGCTGATGCGGGCGTAATCGCCCTTCTTCTCGGGCCCTCCGAGTGGCTCGTTGTTTCTCCTCTTGCTTTACCTTGAGCTCACTGGCACGCTCGTATTTCCCCGTCTCGAATGCCCTCTGGTCGGGTCGTAAGCGACAATCAGTGGGGCACAAGTATGGCTTCAGAGTATCTTCGGGACAGTCGTTCAATGTGATCGCGAAAGGAGTCAAGTTGAACGGCGCAGGCACCTTCTCTGAGTTTCTCCAGAGTAAGATGTACTCCGCCATGTAATTCGGGGATGCAGGGCCACTGACAGTGGCATCCGGATGGAGGAAACCACTGCCAGTACCAATCGCACGACAGATCAATTGGCTGTTCCAGCGCCCTGCAATTTCGTGAGTAACTTCTCCGTCTGCGTTTCGCACTGATCCGGAGATTTCAAAGGCATCTTTCCCGCGCCAGCCTCGCGGCTTGAACGTCAGGATGCACGTATCGCCCGTGCGATGGTTAGTAATCTAAAAATTCGTAATAAGGGATTATTACTACGTTCTGTGCGCGCATGTACTCACAACCATGTCGCCATAGTGGTCGATGGTAGGCGATCCAAGGATGAACCCAGAAACACTAGTGGTGACCTTCTTCCACGAATAATGTTCTACGACTTTACCCTGGGAGGGAAGGCTTTTCACCTTAGGGTAATGAGGCGCCCAATCCTCAGGCAGTAGCAATTCGGCGTGCGCTATGCCAGTGGGGCGGATTTCAAACGACTTCCCCATAAATTTGTTTTGGGCATCAACCTGAATAAACAAATGAACAGCAGGAAAGAATAGGCTGAAGGGAAACTAACTTCTCCGAAGTAGCGCCAACAAGGCGATTCTGCCCAGCATGCCGAGATCGGTGGATGATGGCTGACCTGCTCGGACATGTATCGGTACTCCTTATCTAGCCGAACATACTCAAACGTCTCGCCCTACAGTAACATGAGGAAAAGAACAGCGACAGGAAACGGCGCACTTACCAACATAGGATTAAAAGGCTTTGCAATACGCCCAATAGTTGATGAATAATTAGACATCGCGAATGCAGCTACAAACGCTATGCGACGACTTGGATCCTCTTCTTGAGCAGCTACGTCCACTGCAGTAGCGTTAGCACACCCCATCGGCGATCGAGCGCGAAGGGATACTGACGACATTCCGAAAATTCCATATCTTCGGCCTATAAAACAAGGAGCTGAATGCCGATTATACGGTACGAAAAAGAAATGACCTACCATCCGTTGCAACATGCTCGTAGGTTCATTAAAGAACACGGGGAAGCTAATTCTGGTCAAGTCTTTCCCAATGCTGTGCTTAAGGACAGACCAAAGGCTGGTTGAGGGACGGTTATCGCTGTCGATAGGCAGTCGTGTCCTGAGCACCTTATACCCTACGAATGGTTCCAAATTAAGAACAGAGGGAAGTGCGAACTCGGAATGTGTCGGACTGGTCAGAAGCTGACTGATGACAAGATTAGGGAGGTTGTTGGATTCTATGGCATCAAAGAACTCGTCTTCTTCGTCGGTATCCATTGTATCCTCATCCTCATCGGAGGTTGGTGACTTGAAACGGGGGGTCCCTTGCGGTGTCATTGTCACCAGAACCACCGGTTGAGGTACAAGAAGGGGAAGACGTGGCGCTCGCACAACAGTGTTGGCAGCGGCATCATCTGGGAGTGGCGCAGATGAACATCCCGGAGCATCATCTTCATGGATCAACGGTGGCTGGACAGGTGGGCTCTTCGGTAGAGAGGTAGATGTACCTCTGATCTCTGGCATTTTCATGTCGAAAAACCTGCTTCCCCGCTTGCGAGACCGTACGCGAAGCTCCTGCTCGAGTGCTTCACCTTCCCGAACGACGGTCTGGAGGCTTTCTTCCCACACCGATTGTCGCTCTCGCTCTCGCTGTAGTTGTGATTTCCACCACTCCTCCCGTTCTTTAGACATCTGGACATATTCGTTCATCATCGTCTGCACTGTGGAGAATGACTCCTTCAGGGCCGTCCGCGACTCCTTTGAACGTGGTGGCGCATCGGGCGGAAACGATAAACTGGAGAAGAGTTGTGCTGTAAGCTCCAGTTGGGCGGCAATGGAGTTCCCTTGCAAGTCAAAGGTCGACTCGTGGGGGGGCCGACGCAGTGAAGAATGGTATGTGGAGTGAGAAGAAGAGGAACCATCGTTTTGGTCCCCTTTCTTTTCGAAGGCGTACCTGTCAGTAATACCATTTCTGCTGATTTCGCCCATAGCTGATACTCCGCATTCCCCTCCTGCATCAACGAACGATCCTTGAGATCCACTGACGCTATGAGTACCGATAACCACGTTCCGCCTTGAGGTGGCTGAAAATCCCGACTGGAAGCTCACTTTCCCTGGCCGTAACGCACTACGATCACTCTCTCCACTTTTCCTTGGAAGAGATAGCTGTTCCACCTCTAGGCGCTTGTACCATTCCATGCTTTTACTGATAGCTTGTGTCCAACGAGCTGCTTCGACTGGGTGGCTCGCACGCATATACCACTTTTGTACTCCAGACGTATGACCTCGTGATGCGGTAGAGTGTACCTCAAACCGAGTTTTGTCACCGCCGCTACCAGCTTTGAGGACAGCATTCTTCAGGGATATAGCACCCCTACTAGCTATGTTCTCGTCTTCCTGATGTTGGTAGTCTAAGGGGATGGTAAGAAAGTGAAATGGCAACCACATGTTTGAAAACGAACATGACAGAACACCGTCTTTGAGGACGAACCAGCGATTATTGTACCCACGAGCGACGTTGGTATACTTGTGCAGATATCCCCTGAGTATTGGGGGCTCGGACGTCGGAGCATCAATAAGAGAGAGGTCGTGATTTGTAACTGGTTGGTGCCAGTTTCAGTCATAAAATAAGAAGGAATGGAAGGAAACATACACTGTCTCAGGAAGACACGCACACGGTCGTCCTTCCCTAAACCGTCATATGCCATTTTACCCCGCCGATCACGAACAAACACGTCTGCACCAGCACGGACTACTAATTCGATCAACCGGAGGTCCTTGCGACGTGCAGCTTCATGTAATAGCGATTTGCCAGATTCATCATCCAAATATGACAGATTTACTGCACGTGCACGTGGAGATTCAAGGAGAGATATGAGTGCTGGGCTTGGTTGGGAGTTCATGTCGGAAAGAACGTAGGAGTGTAAAAGTGATCTATATGATGCGTTCAGGAATGAACGTGAATCTATGTTTTGTAAGTACCCCGGTCCAAGTAAATGCTCTGGAATCACCTTCGAGGACCTTGGTGGCCTCTTTGCCTTTAGCGACATCCCTGCACGTACGGCCATGACTATCGCGGAGTGTATCGTCTATATCTTGCTGGTCAAGTAGAAGGGTAAGTATATCTATACGACCAAGGGAAGCCGCAAGGTGTAATGCAGTTGTGCCACTGCCTGGTGGATGGATGCCATTGGGAGAAATGGCTTTATGAGACAACAGGAGTTGCACAGTTTCCACTGCGTGGAGCTGTCAGCGAAAGTGCATGCGAAGGGAGGTCGACTGACCGGATGCGCAACGAATGGCAAGATGCAGAGCTGCAGCACCTGTATTGAGGTCTCCATCCAGTGATCCACGTCTCTCCTTGCTGATTTCAGTCAAAAACGGATGGATCAGAGCAGGGTCACCTAAGGAAGAGTCAGTCGAGCACAAATTGGTAAAGCGCCACTACTGACCACTTCTTAGTGCGGAAAGCAGCTTTACTTGTTGCAGTGGCTCGACAGCACCTGGGATAGAAAGATGAGGGTACAGGCCGGTAGAAACTCAGGAACGTACTAGTTGTGGTACCGTGACTGGTTACAGAAGGGCTCCCGCGTGACGACGACATGGGTTAGACCGCCTTGTGGACGACGTTAGCGGTCGCCGTTGACCTCGATGAAGTAGAAGACCGACTAATTGAACAATATGAAACGTTGAAACAGGCCGAGAGTCGAGACAATGCTCGCTCGCTGCAGCCACGTCGTTTATGGAAGGCGAATCTCAGGGCTGACAGCCATTCTTGACCCCAATTGGATGCGTGACCCCTGAGGGCTTGAGACCTGAAGGAGCCCAGAGTCCTACAGCATGCCATCTCACTGGTTCTTTTTACAGTGCGATATGGTAATTATTTGTGAACACTTTCCGAGTCGTAAGGTGTCACAATGCTGGGTCTGACGTGTTCGTATGCTGCATATTGTGAGTGCTCATTACTGGCAAAATCTCAAATTTCATGGTCAACCAAGTCATCCTTTTGATCGAGGACGTAGCATATGTCGTGACAGTGACACCTTCCCAATTCTTGCAGTAGTTTCGCCTGTCACTTGCTTTCATCGATCTCGCAGATCCACCGTTTCGGACTTGAAGGCGTTTGTAGAGACGCCGGATACTTCCAATCCTGTGCTTAGAATGTCGTGGCAACTCGCCCCCCCCTTCCAACATCAACAATTACTCTTGGCACCGGAATGGACCTTGGCTTAAACATTGATCCCCGCCACCGTATCTCAGCAATGCTGTACAGTGGTGAAACAGGAACATCATAATCTGGTGATGGACTTGTGAAACAGCACTGACTAAACTATGGCCCTTTAGCCCCCCATACTTACACTGTTTCACAATCCAGCTGCCGTCTAAAATCCGTGACTGGGCACGCGTGCTGAGTCTTGGGTGTTGGAACGGAAATACCTAAACTCCTGGAAGTCTCAAGCAGGCCAGTGATCATAAAACGCTTGATATCGTTCCTCTACATAATGGGTATGTTTCCCCGACATTTTCCTTTACTTTCCGTAGACTTTTGCAGCTCAGCATCAGTGCACAATTGGTGAGTTTCTGTCTCATTTACTGTTGGTCGGAGCCGTATCTCTCCAGTGTCCCCGTCGCAGTCTTGATGTGAGCTTGGTCTATTGACGCATCAACTCATTTATATATTTCTACGGGACACATTCGATGCGGACAGAGCATTGAACCTGTTCATTTCAGAACACTACAAACACCTAACACTGCTCGCCTTCCACAACTATGTATAAGGCATGTACTACGTCTCCAATTCACTGACGTGGGTTTCATTCCGGATTGTGAATTATAATCTTTTCCCAAACAGAAATAGGTACCTGTGTGCAAAATGTAGTTGGCATGGTGGGATCTCGTTTTAAAGGTGATCTTTCTCGTCAAACTTATCAGCTCGCCCGAGTAACACTCTCCCTAAGCTGATATTTTTAATAAAGCACTGTTCGTCTCTCCCACAGTGTCAGTGTCGGAAATGTTCCCCTTTTATAGTAGGGTCGCCATTCTCTCCGTGGTTCCGTTCTACCCAGGTTACTGGTAGGCATGCTTGTCTTTGGATAAACTCAGCCCTCGTCGCGATCTACACAGGAACTTGGCCTTATTTTAAGATAGGCAGATAATCACAAAACGACTCGTTTTCTTCACCTCGCGCCCAAATTCAGTAACTTAGGTAACGTATAGTGGATGACAAAGGACGAGATGAGTGCAATGTCTTCGTAGAGGTGAGTTGCTGACCCTTGCTTTGCGAGCTTGTCAGTTGGTTGTCGCCCTATGAACCTTACCAGGCTATCTTCCTTCCTTCCGGAATCCGGACAACTCCTGGGTGTGAACGTTCCAGTGACATCATGTTCATAATGGTCGATCGCCACTTACAAACCCAAATATCGCCAACGGCAGAAGTTGCTTCTGTCCCTCTTGGCCTGAAGATCTTTGGATCTGCCATCACGATCCTCGAAAAATGGGGGAGAATTACCGCTAGTTGCCATCACTGCCGTGACGATGGCCGGGTTAATCATTATGCTTACCAGTCATCATGTGTCAGGGTCAGGGTCTGATTCTTGGTATTACCTGTTTGGAGATGAGAGTGATGACATGTTTCTTTGCGTGTTGGACACTTTCGCATTTCTTTCATCGTCCAGACCAGTCTGATCACTTGTATTTCTTCACCTGCCTTCACAAGTGGTACTGCGTAGCCATTGACTGGCAAGACCGGTCTCCTTTCATGGGCCCGACCGAATATTGGTTCGAGTCACTGTTCTAGTTGATCACCACTAGTGGTTTGGAGGAACATCAAGCGCAAACGTTGGTATGCCAGTACGCGAATCGGACCATAGATAGCGCAATCCAACAGCCTTAAGATTATATTAAGATACTTTCATCCACGCGACACGTGCAATAATATAGACATCATGAAAGAGCTGCAAGTGCGACATGAATGGCCCTCGCTACCTGTTCGTCCGACAAGGCCAACGATACACCACGCTCATCCTCTGGTACACCGAATTCCGCCCCGAGGGGAGGGGGCGGTTCCCAAGAGCACCACTCGCCGACATCAGGCTGGGGCCAATAAGACTTCAGCTGAGATAGCGGTGTCAATCCATCGATACCAGGAGAAGAAGAACGCGATGAGGCCGGTGACGGCGTGCGGGGCATGCGTTCGAATGGCTCGTGTAGAGCTGCAGGGTTCCCAACGAACAAGCGCAACGGACGGTCGATGGCCTTGCCTTTTCCCTTTCCTTGATTCCCGAGGCTGTCGACGAAGGCGGAAACACTGTCCGACATGGGTTCCAGGTAACGGGCAGAGCGAACCTTCCAGTACTCTTGAGGATGCCCGATGAAAACCCGCGGTGGCTTGTGCGTTCCTCTTCCATTAGCCATGCCAGAAGGTCGAGAAGCTGCTTGATTCCAATATGCACCCCCCAGGTGTTCCCCTTCCAAACCGTATACGTGTGCCCAAAAGTTCGGTGTTTCTGAAGTAGAGGCCGCCGTTTCCGTACTGTCTATGGGTGGAGCAGGTACACTGTCTCGCATGAACGTAAGTTTGGATTGAACACGGGGACCAACAAATGCGCCGGTGCGCATCGAGATGAATTCCTCTCCTCGTTTCCTCGCACATTGCGAACAATTACACGTATTTGTGCAATATGGGCAAAGGAAGCTATGACTAAATTGGTCAAAAGTGATGTCAGGGTATCTAGTGTTAGAATGGAGTTAAAGACGAGAATCTAGAACAGAAAGGAAATATGACGAACCGTCTTTGGATACACCGTTGGCAAAACCGCTTGCCACAAGTTCGACCGTCACCAATATCGTTCGAACACTGCATCTTGAGGCGGTTGGTTGTATTTCGGCAATGATGGCAAAATGTTTTCTGCGTCTTGTCCGGAACGTCATTCACCTTACCGGTTGCTCCCTTCGTAGATTCCCGTGGAGGTTTTTCTTTCGACCGGACGGTGGTGGATGGACCAGCAACCGTTGGTACGAACGATGAATCTGTGTCCGATTCGACTCTGGTGATAGAAGTACGAGAAACGCGTAGCTTGATCTTGCTAGTGGGGCGATGCTCTGAAGTTCCAGCATGGTCTGGCACCCAATCTGGATCATCCAGCGCCTTATTGTTCTGAGCTGGACTAGGAGGCACAACTGCCGACTCCTCATCTTGACCATCAGAAACAGCAGGGCACTCCTGTTGGCGGAATTTGATCTGCACAGACCTGTTACCCCGCATCCAAGGCAGAGAGAGAGCATCCTGCGGGCGACGGACGTAGATGATTGGCTCCGGTAAAGAATGCCGTGGTTTGCGTTTTCGACCAGTTGGTTTTGCCTGTATAGCCTGTTCCCCGCCAAGAAGCGAAGGATCAATAGTACCAGACTCGAACGAAGGAGCGTTGTCTCCGGGACACGAGGTCCCAGAAGAAGTGGTAGCTTGTTCGACACCCACTTCCGCCCAGGGGCTGGGTGGTTTGTCATCGTAGAGGCCTGACAAGGCATCCCCATCCTCGTTGCGGCCATCCATTAAGAACGGAGAAATCGGCGCAGAATCTGGGCGATGATCCGTCTCTCCGACATCTGGGCTTGGGGGAACGCCAAGGAAACCATCTCTTTCGACAGATTGCACAACCAACGCAGGATCAATGAAGGGGTCCCCAGCGTGGTTGTCGAGACGAGACGGCCCCGCAAGCTGGGGGGTTTGGAGGGGGGTTTGGAGTCGAAAGGTAGAGACAAATGTCTGGCCCTCGCGAGAGGGCGATAGTTGTTTACTAGGCGAATCACCAAAGCAGTTGAGGTACTGATCCATGGGGGCGTCAGCATCCATTCTGAATGCTTCAGGAGGCAGTGGGATATCAGGTCGTCCAGAAGCCCCGAGGGTTGGACTGGAAGAATATGAATTGAGAGCAGAGGTGCCGTGCCATGTAGGGTCTGGTACGTTCTCCGTTCGCTGATGACTGCCATCAGCTTTCTTGGGCGGATCGGAGGGAGGGACGGGGTCCCAAAGAGGGCACTCTTGCTGCAAGACACGACCAGTGTCCATAGGCATGAAACCTGTGGAAACTCCATCTTGAAGGCTGGCACAATTGCCATCCTCGGGGCAAAGATGGTACTTCATGACACGTTCGACCTCGTCCGGTTTTAGCACTTTCCTAAGTTTACCCCAACGCCAGGCAAACGCAAATCGAGTGTTGGTCACGACGGTCCTCCGGAAAATGGGTGGCAAGACGTCCGGATCCTTGAGCGGCATTGCAATTTGGGTATAGAGTGCATCAATCAGGGTGTTCCCTGTGGTATCGACATCTACACCAAAGGATGGAAGAACATTTTTACTCTTTTCCCTGGAAACCAGCTTAGCAGAAGACGATGGAGCAGGGATATGCTCGCGCTCTTTTTCTTTACCCTTGCCTGGTAAAGGAGTCTGGATAGTGTTTTGGTTAAAAGCCGCCCCGAGTGCATCACAGACAGAACTATATTGAACGCCGCCGGTGGCGATCGGAACTGGAAGAGACGGAGACATTGGCGAATAGTTCGCCTTGGTCAATCCCTTCTGAAACGGCGGAACCGCCACATAGTCCATGAGCGTGCGTCTGCGCCTCTTGTGCGGGGGAGGTGTGAACAGGGATTCCACGCCATTGATTGAAGAGCGAGAGGTGGCTGTTGTCGTTTGTATCTGGAAATTGAGTGTGAGGTAAACTACGAAAGAGAAGTCGTGTATGTAGTACTCACGATTTGTTTGTCATGATCCTCGTCGCTGAGAGTGAGATCTATGACTTCCGGTTCTTTATTAATGGCGGAGTGGTGTTTCGATGGTTCGATCATATTTCGACGATGATTTTCAGGTTTGCTGGCGTGAGCATTTACATTCTCCGACGAGGACTTTGAATGATTATACGACGGAATTTCTTGCATGATTACTGTCTCGCGTTGTTGCTTTAGATCGACCCAATTAACGCTGGGCTCATGCGAAATATCAAATGCACGCACCGGAAGCGCAGGTTGAGCCAAGGACCTATGTACAGAAATAGATGGTGTAGTTGAAGAAGTATTAGGGTTTAGATCCGGTGTAATCGATGGGGTAGGCTAGCGTGTGGGTTATGACACGGTGTAAGTCGTTATGTGAGCAAGAGGAAACGACCCGAAGATGAACTTCTCACCTGGACCGCTTCATGGACATGTTTGTCTCCTTGACACAGATCCACCAACTGAGCGTGTCTGTGAGTGTAGTACCCGTGACGTTCTCCCAGAGTGCTCTGTTCGAGGCTATGATTGGGGGACGAGGTAGAAAGTATAGTAGGGTGTGCAGGTATGCGATCTGCATGGCCGTCCCAGGTGGCAGTATCCGGTGCATCTGGTTCCAACATCGCGCAGGACTTCCTGTGCAATGGCTTGTAGCCCGTGGTTGAAAATGAACCACGGCCTTTCACCAATCTCTGTGTTTTGGTCGCGGTCACGTCCACACGATGCAGCATTAACGCGAGTCGGCATTCGCCGTGGCGATCCACGATTACATAACCTGCCATAGCATCGTACACTCTCGTCCACGTACTCGATACTTCCATGGACTCTTTTCTATGGGTCCGTTGTCTCAGTTGTAGTATACTGTGGATTGATGTGCCTATCATACTACTGGCATGTGATCTTGAGATTAGTACCCTGCCAACACTTGAACTCCTTGCGCATTCGACCTTTGAATATCCGAGTTGAGCTTACTCCCAAGGTCTAGTAGTATGTCCAGGAAGTTAACGTGAGCTCCCAGAGATGCTCCTCTTCTGAGTGCACTGGTGCTAACTTCCGATTGGTCCACAAATCGGCATCATATCATCAGATCGTCGGCTTGGACTGGGCACATTCGGACGCTGCGAGGTAACTGACGCATATGATCATCACGCAGCTTGCATTGTCGATTCGTCACGCAAAGAGTAACGAGACTCAGTATTTGTCGTCCGGAAGATGCTTTGCATTGCCGCGGCAAGGACGGTCTGTCAAAATTCTTGGCACCATGTATTATTGTTCCCACGCCTGAGTCTCAGTTCGACGCTGTACATTTCCCTTTGGCAGAGGCCAGGAACCAACCCAGATGAATCCTACCGTCCAAACTCCGACGCTTCAAGATCTGAGAACCAGTCGCAGCTGTTCAACTTGCAGGCTACAGCTCTTTTCAATTGATATACTACCGAGCTAATCCTCGTTCGTGTCTTGAAATGGGATCGGAGCCGGGCCCAACGTAAGTGCCCGATGCTGACTATCATAGGACTCCCCTCTGCCGCACTGCGAATACTATCATTGCACATATGCCTAATGCATAACTTTGACTATTCATTGAATAACTCCACAACACAACAACTTGAAGACCCTGGCTTTCAGCCAGAGGTGCCCAAAGGTCCTATCTATAACTCTGTACAACTCCGGTGCATGAAT
>Ga0307518_10003475_pt1 | contig 11361 bp, 6 predicted proteins | sample 25_EM_MG_FD_203889 | JGI IMG/M metagenome (GOLD analysis project Ga0307518, IMG submission 203889) | Populus trichocarpa ectomycorrhiza microbial communities from riparian zone in the Pacific Northwest, United States - 25_EM | ecosystem: Host-associated > Plants > Roots > Unclassified | place... | reverse complement strand
ATTTATATGAATATAATAATACCATGTATAATCAACTTACATAGTATATTAAACTAACAGTTAGACTTAAAAAGACTATGAATAAAAAATAATGCCAGTCCATTCTAATTTATTAAAGCAAAATGGATGCCCTACTTAGACTTAAGCAAGGTGGAGCTAATCCAACATAAGCTCTCTTGTAGTAGAAAAGAAGGAGGAAACTATTTTCAAAAAGTCAAAGCTATATTAACTTATCAAACAAAAACAAATATACATACTCAAAAATCTAAATAAAATTACACATCATGTAACAATAAAATTATCAACACATCTTGAATAAATCATAAATAAAAAAACAAATATTTACAAATAACCTTAAGTCAAAGTGTGAATAAATAATAAATAAATAAATAAAAGAAAGCCAATCCACCCCACACATATAACCTTGCTACATAGAAAGAAACTGAATTTGAAAAATTAGAGGAGCAACTAAAAAGGGTAAGGCTAGGGTAACCTTAAATACATAGATCTAAGCGTGCGCACACACACAAAAAAAATATTAAAATTGATAATTAATAATTATAAAATGTTTTTTTCACTCATTTATGCTATAATCACCGAGTCACATGTGAATTTGATAAATAAATAAACAATGCAAATAAAATCCAATCCTTGATAATATGATGGTTTCATAAAAAAAAAAACAATAACAATAACATTGATCAAAGAGATAAATAACAATTCATCATATAAGTATACAATCAAACACATACAAAGCTTTAATCATTACAACAGAGTTGGCTTCATGTTGTGAATTGAACTATTCACTTCACTGTATAATATACTTTGAACAAGATAAAACTTGGCTCGATAAACACAGAAACACACGCTCACTTTTTCACTATCGGTCACCATTTTTAGGATTTTTATAAAATCAAAATAAATTAGATTTATACATGGAATACAAGTAGAAAGGTGACATGACAATATGCACATATAACATATTATCTATATATAACTTTATTTACATAAATATCTAAAAAAATATAAAAAATCAAAACAGACGACAAATAATATGATAAGCTACTCATAGGTAACTACAAGCGAAATGTTGATGAATAAGTGAAAACCACAATAATTATGAATATTAGGTCTAATAATAAATTCAAATAAAGAGTTAGAAAGTAAATTTTACATTAAATATATATTAAATCAATCCAAATACAAAAAAAAAAATTGAAACTACACGAAAACCTAAAAATTTAGGTTTCGAACCAAAATTGTGATTCTAAGAAATTTAACAACAAAGAAACCAAAACAAATAGTTTCAAATTTGATAAAATCACAAAAAAATGATTTTCATGAGAAGAATGAAATTGACACAACAATGTTCATGCATATAAATCTGAATTTAAATCTAAAATAAAAAAAAGTATAACTTGTATACAAAAATCAAAATTAACACAACCACACTTGCATATAAGGTTTCAAAACTATAGTTTTAAGTACAAAACAATAACTTACAAAAAAAAAAAAAAACTGATATGATAACGAATATGCCAATAGCATCAAATTCTAGTGGTTCATCATAAAAAAATTATCATGACATGAATTCAACATGAAAAACCAACTAAACACAAAATGACCATGCAATTGACATCAAAATCAACACGACAATAAACAAATCATTTTTAAACTATAGTTTTAAACCTAAAACATGAGTTTTATGCAAATATAAAAACTAATACAAACATAAGCAAGAACTTAAACACCAAACACATCACCACCAACACACTTAGAATATTTATAAAAATATAAAAACAAACTTTAATAAAAAGGGACACAAAAAGAAATAAGAAACAATGAGCAAACATGCTACAAATTCATAACAACTTCAAAAAACATGACAATCACATTAGTAAAGATCAAATCAAAATAGAAGGTGAGACAATGATTTGTGGCCATTGAATCATAAATGCATTGACCACTTCTTCTCACTAATGAGTAAGGCGAGGATCACCTCTAACTAACGAGGAAGATGAGAGACAATTTTGGTTTGAGCTCTCTCCTTTTCCTCTTATTTTTCGATGAAAAGGTGGTTGTTGTCATTAATCATGTTCGGTGATGGAATGATGATGTTGTTGTTGTGATGATGGTAAGAGGCTATGACATAGGCTAACAAAAAGAGAAAGAGGATAAGGTGGTTTTTGTTGGGTTTATCATTCGTGAGGAGAGCCAAAGGAGATGGACAATGTGATAGAGAGAAGGGAAACTATTTCTAAAGTTGAAAGGGCAACGATGGAGATGTTGATACAAGGTAAATTGGGTCACTCCTTTTTGATTCGGTGACATGGAGAGAAGAGGTCATTGTTCTTGTGGTTATCAATTGTTAAAAGGTGTTGAGTTGGTTTTTATTTAGAGTGAGCTTGATGGGGGATGAATTCAAGCTAGAAGAGAGAGGGGAAGGTGAGATTAGGTGTGAAAAAAAGATAGGGTTGTTCAAAAATATAGTAATACTAAGAAACAAAAGTTGAAAAAAACCCAAAACTTTCTATTTAGCAATATTTCTCTATCTAGATAATGGAATGATTAGTATTTAAGTTTTTCAAATTTGTACTAAGTTTGAAAAATACATTTTTAGAGTTTCTCTATAGTTTTTTATTTACAAGTTTTTCATTATTTCTTAAATAAAAAACTAAAATAATGAATAATGCAATATTTTTCTTTCATATGCAAATAGTTTTTTGCAATCTAGAATATTAAAATTATTATTTTTTACATTTTTATATTTAGTTAGTGGCATAAATTTAAATTATAGTATAAATGTTTTTTTTTAGTTAATAAGTATAACTTTTCCATTATAATTTTTAATTTGAAAGAAATAAAATTAATATTTTTAATTAAATTATCATAAATAAAAATATATTAAGATGATTATTATAAATTTTAACTTTTTGATAAAAATAATTATACTTTTGATGTATTTATTATTTTTTTTGACGAAAACTAGAGATGAAAAAAGAAAAATGACTTTCTATTACTACATAGATGCCAAAACTAACTTTCTTTCTTTCTTTCTAAATATATGTGTGTGATTTAACACTATCTTTTATATATATAATTCCGTATATATATATATATATATGAACAAACTTTTGTTGAAATATTTGATTCAATTAAAATATTCTCACTGTTTTATATAACTTTTCTAAAGTAAAAGATATTTCACATAAATACTAAATTTTATAACGTATTCTTAAAAAATAAGTACCCTTATTAGTTTTAAAAAGAAAAAGAAAGGAAAAGAAAAACGTAATAGGGTTGGGTTGCCCAAACACACTTGGAGTTTATTTGATATTGTGATAACGGTTGTTTTTTAAAGTGATTTTCACTTGAAAATACATCGAAATAATATATATTTTTTTATTTTTAAGAATTTATTTTTCACATTAGCATATCAAATTGATATAAAAACACAAAAAAAATATTAATTTGAAGCAAAGAAAAACATAAATTTTTTTTTAGTTTTTTTAAAAATACTTTTAAAAGACAAACAAACGGGTTCTTGATTTGTCAGCCTGGGCATCTTTTTGTTTAAAAAAAATAAAAAGAAAAACCTAGACTAACCGATCCTAATTATAAGAAATTGTAAAACATGTGGTTTTTTTAGGATAACCATTTTACTATTCATCTTCTTACATTTCAATGTATATTTCAATAGTGAGGTTTTTGAAAAATTTCAATTTGATCCTTAGATTTTGTTTTTTGCATAATTGAGCCATGTTAGCTTAAATTAGAGCTCAATTGCATGTTTTTTTTTCTTTTTTCTATGAGTGAGGGTTAAATTTAAAGAAAGAGAGCTTAAGTAAACAAACATGGGTAACATGAATGACAACTTTGTAATTTATTTGAAAAATTTATTTTAATTTTTTTTATCTTTTTAAGCTAATAGGTAACCGGTTCCTACAATTTTTAACTATTACATTTTGGTGCCATAACTTCTTTTTTCTCTTTTTAGTCCCTTTCAGTGGAAGAAAACGCAGGGGGGGGGAGGGTCATCAGATTCCGACTTAAAGAGAGAAAGTTGTTGTTGGCAACGATTCTGACTACTAAAACGATTAATTTTTGTGTCATATGGTTCTATGTGATTAAGGGAGTCAAGATTAAATGTTTTTTTTTTTTTTACCTTGAAAACACCTAAAAAATAGATATTAGTAATGGAAGATTTTTGGTTTCGTTTTGATTATGGGTTTTGTGGCATTTCTTTTTTTTTTTTGCTTTTTTGAAGGCCATGAGTTGGTTAAACAAGGTTCCAACGGTGTTTCCTTGGTGTTTTGGGTTCAAAAATAGATTGAAAATATGTTTTTAGGTTGGAAAAACAAGAGTCCTTTTTCCGACCACCACAATAACTGGATTCTAGGTAATTATAGATGACATGTCTATTTTTTCTGGCGAAGAATGGGGTGGACGACACATCGTACGCCCTATTAACTTTAGGAAAAAATAAAGGCCTACGTGCGGGCCCTTTCTTTGTGGGCCAGGCACTAGGCTGGGCTTACCAGGCACACAATGCCTGACTTACCAGGCCCACAACGCTTGGTCTCATTCTTTTTTTTTAGAAAACTAATAGTTTTTTATATGTATTTTTAAAAATAATTTTTGCATTTATGTTTTGATTAATACTCATTCTCTATTATTTTTTCTGGCTTATTTATCATTTTTGAAATAGTGATTATTATTTTATTATATTGAGTGTGTTTAATTTTTTTACGAGGTTAATGTGATTCATTTATAATTTTTTTATATATAGATTAAACTTATTTTTTAAAAATAAAAACATTTATTTTTTTACAATATTTTTAATATGAGCAACCTTGTATATAATTTTTTTCATTTTATTTTATTCAATAAATTTTATATGTGTGTCGATTTATGTTACATATTGATTTTTATAAATAAATTCATCAAATACAATCGAGTAAATGACTTGTATTAAATATCTTTGTCTATATTTATCTCTCAATTTTTCCGATCTCTCTTTTGGTTATTGTTAACAACTTTTTTGTTTAATTTATTTACATAAATAATTATCGGTTTATTTGTCTAGATGCTTGCATGAGTTTTTTTATTTATACTTTGATTTTTTTAAAAAAATAACCTACATACCCAGGGTTTTTTTTTTAAAAAAAATATAATAACATGCGACGACGGGCGAGTTAAATAGCTAAGACACTATAAATACGCTACCACCCTCCAACAACCACATAAACCATGTTTGGCATTGTAATACAATGCGATTAAAGATGTTTATAGGCTGATCACGAATTCAAAATTTGTTTGGTTTTCACTGCTTAAATTTGCTTTTCATATCAAATTGTAGTAAAAACTTGAGTTTAAGAAAAACTACAATTGTATCTTTTCTTATACATTTTTTTTTAAACTATAATCGTAAAAACTACCACAATATCAAAAACAAACTTAGACATGAATCAACAAAACTAAATACTAAAAAAACAACACTACTGCCTCTCCTCTCACTATCGTTCACTACCACAAAGTTATGTATTTCTTCCTGCAAATGTGCAGAATTTTCCAAATCAGAAGTATAGTTTACATTAAGCCCTTAGTTAGAGTTATAATTTGTTGTCAATGAAACTATAGAAACCTATGATCAAGGAGGAGAATGTTAAATTTATCCGGACAAGCTAAGAAGTTGTAGCTCCACTTGCATTAACATTCCTCCTCCTTTCAAGAGGTATTGAGTTCAAATCTTTTCTTGGTAACATAAAAGATAACCTACTCCAGACAACGCACTTCCACAAGCAGAGGTGCACACTTTCCTAAGGAGCACGAGAGTTTTAGGATCATCAAGTTTCCATACTCAAGCATTACCTTCTTCTCATGCTCAAGTGACTTGAGCATCTATTAGAATTTATGATTTATTTTGGTTTTGAGGAGATAAATTCTTGTTTGCCTAAGGTGAGACATAGTCTTTTACAAACAAGTTCTTTCCACAATACTAAATGACTGAACATTAATAACGTTTAAAAAACGAAATTATCAAAATGGAACATCTATGCCCGGCTTAGTCTATTTCTCATGAGGGATTGATAAAGAGAAACATGAATAGAGTCAAAAGGTAAAATGGAGAGGAAAAAAGATTGACGTTAACTCATCCATCAAAGTTTTTGGCTATGAAGGGAGGGTAATGCTGAAAGTTAATCTGCCTAGATTGGGAGAATTGTAAATTACAACTGAAAATGGATAGGAAGCAAGTCATGATCCATCGTGGAAAACAAAGAAAACACAGTATCTGTCCTCTCCCCATCCTTCCTACCAAGCACACCTTGTTTGTAATGCCAATGGTGTTTTTTTATGCTAGTTTTTCTGCCCCTTAAAAAATCAAAAGGGTCCTCAAAACGCAGTATTGGGACAATGCTAAAACATAATAAAATACTATCAAAAACCTTTATTACTAAAATGTAAAACAGTCAAGCAAACTCTGGTAGATGAATAAGGCGTATTTAGTAGGGATTATGATACAAGGAAGCTTAAATGATGCTTTTGACAATCCATTAGGAAAAAGTTTGGGAAAGAAAGATTCACCTAGCTCAACCTTCAAAAACACTCTTCTCTCTCTCTCCCGGCTATGACTTTCTTCAATAGCAGGTCAAATCCAAAATTTAACTAAATCAAGCTTTTTAGCAATAAATAAATCTACATTGATATGAGCATACAGGCATCAAAAGTTACTAAGCTCAAAAGGAAATTGGATCGAAATACAAAATTTTCAGGATTGAAGGTTGCCAGTTCTCACAATGAACAACCAAAAATCAATAACCAAACTCTCTGTGACATTTGTTGCCAGCAAAAAATTAGCCAAAACTATATATTTTATCAAGAAATTAAATCACAAATAAAAAGAAGTGAGTGTTGCCTAAATGTTTAAGAGTTATTTTGTTACGAGTACAAAATAGTTGATTTACTACAAATTCTGCAACACAAAAAGAAAAAGGAAAGGACCACCTGAGGAAGAGACATGATCATTTGATGGCCTTCTGCACGGAATTTGTGGAGCTTCGAGGCAGAAAATCGCTCTTCATCTTCTTCTCTTGCTGCTGTTGTTCGAGGATTGATTTTCGCTCGATTTCTCTCCACTTGTTGATTCCAACTGTGCAAATAACTGCCAAATAAACCCCAAAAAAGTAGATTTGAATTGGATGATAGATAGATAGATAGATAGATTGAATGAATTAAGCAGCACTTACATCCAGCGCCGACAAAGTAGAGCAGACGGAGAACCTTAGGGCCGGCAGGGCCTGCCGCTGCCTCTTCTATTGTCATCTTCTCCAATCGTCCCCAAGGAATTCGCTTGTAGTGTGATCTCTAGTCCTCCTATACTGGATTCAGAGTCCTCCTATCAGTTGTTTCTTTCGGTATTCGTTTTTATACGAGAGAGAGCGGAAGCGGAGCCTTTCTTTCCATTTCTTTTTCTTTTTATTATTTTACTGCTCATAGTCAAACGACAAGTCGCTTTTTACGCATAAAACGACGTCTTTCTCTTCCTCAACGCAGCCTGCGGCCCCTAAACGATTGATCGCTGGAATTAGATCAAGAGGAGCAAAGAAATGGAGAGAAAATTAAAGATTGCCATCATTCATCCAGATCTTGGTATAGGTAAATTTCTACTCCCCTTCTCTCCATTTTTTCAATTTTAGAAATTTGTTTTGTTTATTTATTTTACGAAGCTAATTCAATCGTGTGATTTGTAAAAGAATTCAATGCTTGTATGGTGGAAGGAATTAAATAACCAGAATGAAGCTCCTGTTTTTTGTATATTAAAATGATTCATAGGTGGAGCCGAAAGATTAATAGTCGATGCTGCCGTTGAACTTGTCTCCCATGGCCACGATGTTCATATTTTTACTGCTCATCATGATAAAAACCGATGCTTTGAAGAAACTGTTTCCGGTAACTTGCGTTTATTTTCATTTTCTTCTCCTTTAAGGTCTGTTTCCTGTATTTGATTTGGATAAATTCTATGATGCACCTGATTCATATATATTGGCTGGCTGTACAGGTACCTTCCCGGTTACTGTATATGGTTCTTTCCTGCCTCGGCATGTATTCTACCGTTTTCATGCCTTATGCGCGTATTTGCGGTGCATTTTCGTTGCCCTTTGCGTGTTATTCCTGTGGCCATCTTTTGATGTTATATTGGCAGATCAGGTTTCTGTTGTCATCCCACTTTTGAAACTTAAAAAATCAATGAAGGTATTATATTCTATGCCTTTGATATGAACTGAACTGTTGTTTAAAGGTTTTAGCCTCAGGTTTCTTACACTCTAGTCCTGTATATCCAGGTGGTTTTTTATTGTCATTTTCCGGATTTGTTACTTGCTCATCATACAACTGTTCTCCGAAGGTTGTACAGGAAACCCATTGACTTTGTAGAAGAAATTACAACGGGTCTGTTTCCAATTTATCTGCTTTTTTTTTTACCGGAAATATCTCTTTAGTGTTAACTTTGTTCCAGTTGAACCTACCAATTCTCATTTACTGCTCTTGGGGACTGCAGGCATGGCTGATATGATACTTGTTAACAGCAAATTCACTGCATCTACCTTTGCGAATACATTCAAGCGTCTTCATGCACGGGGAATTCGACCTGCTGTTCTTTATCCTGCTGTTAACGTGGACCAATTCGATGAACCTCATTCTTATAAGTAACGAAAATTATTGTATATCTCTTGCATCTTGTAACTCTAGGCCTGCTCTTGAAATGTCATAGAAGAATTTCTTTCATTGCATTTTTCCCGCTAGTAGTTCAGAATCTTATTCTTATCTGTTTCATGTGGCATAGGTTGAATTTTCTCTCGATAAATCGCTTCGAAAGGAAAAAGAACATAGAATTGGCAGTTTCTGCCTTTGCCAGACTTCACACCCTTGAGGAACATGCCCTTCAAAGTCAAAAACTAAATGAAGCTACTTTGACCATTGCTGGCAAGTCTCAATTTGCTTCTTTCCTGGGTTACATTACTAAAGAATTTCATATATTGATGAGTTTGGAAAATGGTTTTTGTACTTGGGATGCAGTGTTTTCTTTATCCCTTTATGCTTGTTGCAGAAAGGGCCATGTACCTTCCTCTCTTGAAAAAAGAGGAAGGGAGGGACTGGGGAGTACATGCACCTTCACTAAAGACTTTTAAGATTGAAATCACACTTTACATAATTACTTTTCAATTTTCTATTGCATTTTTTGAATGGGTGGAATGGATAGAAAATATGTTATGAAGGCTGTGTTCTGCAAAATGCAGATATTCTTGTAACAGAGAGTGAAATATGCAATTTTTTTATGAGATGACAAGAGATTTTTTTTATTTTTTTTGAGATGGGGCTATTGGAATATTAACCTGATTTGTAGGGAAGACAAATTAGACATGTTTAAATGGTAATACCACAGCTTTGCTCATTAAGTGCTTGCTTGTAATTTGTCTTTCAGGTGGATATGATAGTCGACTGCGAGAGAATGTTGAATACCTGGATGAACTTAAACACCTGGCTGCAAGGGAAGGAGTCTCATGTCGGATTAGCTTCGTTACGTCCTGCTCAACAGCTGAGAGAAATAAACTTCTTTCACAGTGCCTATGTGTCATTTATACTCCAAAGGTCTGATCCCTTTCTCTTGTCTATAACATTGATCATACTTTGAGATGAAAAGAGGGTTTTATATTAATTGTTCAATAAATGTAGGATGAGCACTTTGGCATCGTCCCATTGGAGGCAATGGCAGCCCATAAGCCTGTAATTGCATGCAATAGTGGGGGCCCTGTGGAGACTGTTAAGGATGCAGAAACAGGATTTCTTTGTGACCCTACCCCTGAAGATTTCTCTTTGGCGATGGCTAAACTCATTCAGGATCCTCAGATGGCAAGCAGAATGGGTGGAGAGGCAAGGAAGCATGTTGCTGAGTCATTCTCAACAAAAACTTTTGGCCAGCATTTGAATCAATATCTCATGAGCATTACTGGCAGTAAAGAAGATTGAAAATAGCCAAGGTAGCTGGAATCTTTTTATTGACCTAATACGAGATAGTTTGTCCGATTTAAATGTTGCCACTTGATTAATGGTTAGAAAGAAGGATAATTTTGATAATTATCTTTTACATGATTATGCTGTAATGGCAAAGCGAATTCAAACTCAGAATGGATTTATTACGGCTCTCCTTTACAAGCTTTAGGTTTCTTAGATAGATGTTGCTGATTTGGCCAACTGTTGATGCCTACTGCAAGCAGTACATGCTGCAAACGCATCACTAATTGAATTACGATATGCCGCCAAGTCTCGCTCCTCTTCAGAACTAAAGCTCTTGTTCCTGTTTAACAAAGAAGCAGCTGCTCATTTTTATTTATTTATTTATTCAATTCTAGTTTCAGAATCAAATAATACATTGGTAAGTCGAGCAAATCGTGACTGGTTGCCTTATTTGGAGACAGATGTTTCCTAACAAGGTAGAAGAAAATTGAGTAGCTTCGTCGGTGAATATGGTTTGCTCGTTCAAGCATTTTGATTTGTTTTTTTAAATTATTTTTTTATATTTTTAAAATGTTTTGATACGTTGATATTAAAAATATTTTTTAAAAAAATTAAGAAATTCGAAAATCATCGTCATTGCATTGCAGGACTATTTTTGCATTACAATTTAAACGGTACTTGCAAGCAAGTCTCCTTCATACAGGAGGATGGCTGAACGCTTGTGCAAAGGTAGGTGATAATTCTGCTATGATTGTTGACTAATTAGCTAACCAATTATTAGTAACTGTTAATTATTTTTTCTTTTCAACAAGAAACTATAATCGAGAATTGAATTGAATTATAAGAAGAGCCAGGCGGTTGTTTCAAGATTTCAAACCTTGAAAAAAGTATATCTACCACACCACACAACAAGAATAGATAAAAAAAAGTAAAAAATAAATTGAAAGTAAAAAAAGATAAATAAAGCAAGTAAAAGTTGTAAATAAAGATAAATTGAATAAAATGTAGAAAAAAATTGCATGGGATTAAATATATTTTCAAGTAGTTGGATGATCTATTTATATTGGTACAATATTTAAGTTCTATTTAAACCTCAAATTCTACTCCTATATAGGTTCTTTATATTAGATGTGATAACCTATTTTTTAACCCTCATTTCTAACATATTTTCAAAATAATAAATTAAAAAAAAAACAATACAAATAATAATAAAAAAGAGATGAGGGAGTGAAACGATGAATAAGGAAGAAAAGAGGGGCTAAGATGACAGTGAATCAAATAATATAATGAAAGATCATGCATATAAGGTAAAATAAATAAATAGGAGAATCAAGCAAAATTAAAAAA
>Ga0307518_10003474_pt1 | contig 11365 bp, 16 predicted proteins | sample 25_EM_MG_FD_203889 | JGI IMG/M metagenome (GOLD analysis project Ga0307518, IMG submission 203889) | Populus trichocarpa ectomycorrhiza microbial communities from riparian zone in the Pacific Northwest, United States - 25_EM | ecosystem: Host-associated > Plants > Roots > Unclassified | place... | reverse complement strand
GTCCATCACAGGCGTGATTCCTCTGCCTGTCACGCTGTTTTTGCTATCTCAACAAATACTCTGTGGTTCAACGTGGTTCAACTTCGCAGTACCTAAGGATACATATTTCATGACATGTGACCATACAAAAAATTTGTTGTTAGGGAAGAAGTTGTCGTTTTGAAAAACTGGCCAACAAGTGGGGGAGGCAAACACCTTGGTAAGCGTTAGTATACGAGAAAGAACGCCACATACAAACCCCATGTCACGGGCCCTGCCCCCGACTTACGATATTACAGACTATCTCCAGACTACCCACACATACGCTACCTCACGCACGTAAGGTCTACCATAGGGCTCGGCCCTGAGGACCATAAACTCGGAATTAAAAAAAAAAAGGATGACGAAGAGAAAGACAGGTCACCGAGCAAGTGGGTAGAGTTTTCCGTGACATGAGATGACAACAAGACTGACACCACCACTGTAGTGCTCACGGGAGAGGAGGACGAGGAAACACTTCGCGCGGGAAATTGTATAAAAATCGGTAGAAGGAGCGACTCGAGGACCGGACACTTACGACTGAATGTTCGTCGTTTTGATGGTGTCGATGCCTGTCTAGGTGAGTTGCTGGACACAGGATTGGCACGCCGGGCGTCCACTAACTCATCGTTATCCAACCCAGTGATGAGGAAAGAAGCTGTTTTCACTGTCATACTGGATATGATGCTGTTCCTGTGTATGAAGTATTTCTTCTCACAAGACTCACGATGCATCCTCAGTCGCTATTGAAGGGTGGGTGCTACGGTCCACTGGAACCTACGGGTGCGCGTTTCTATCACTTCTCGGGCGTTCCTATCGCTAGTCCCTCTAATAGACAGTCCCAAGAACCCAAGGAATAAAATTTGCTCTTCCTCCACTGGGCGCTGTTACGCCGAGAATGCCAGGCCTAAACAGACGATACGCTTCGACTACGGATAGAGTGTGTTCTATCCTGTTTTATGCCACGAGTATAACCAATCAGCGGCTGATGCCTGAACCTCCTGCATCATGCTAGTATGTATTAGTATTAAGTGGCAATGAACTTCAACCACGTGTACACTGACCTACTTTGGCTTCCCAGCCAGACAACTGCCCTCGGCAGCAGTGATGCGGGCATCTCGAGGCACTGGTATGCACCGGATCTGTCCAAGCCAAGAGCATTCATTAAGGGTGGGCAACGGTGTGTATCTAAGACTTCATTGATCGAGGGAAATGCATATCACTCCAACCGTCATCCGGTTCTGTCGCCATCGGTCTGACCAGACTTTCTCCCCTTGAATTTCCATTTCTATCTTGCTGGGTGCTTTGCAACTGAGTACCTGTTCGCCACGTATATTGATATCTATCCAATGTGTCCACAGTTGTATGCAGCCTTCGAGTGTCGAGCGTCTCATTGGTCTCACTCATTATTCCCAGAGACATCACTACATCCTTTGATGTCGTGAAATTTAGTGAGATCCCGCTGTAAGATGGCAATTTCTCGTATTCACGCTAACCATAGCCATCCTTTTCTATGACTACATGCTTACGTTCGATCGAGAAATCGAACTGTTCTGGAGAAGACCCCGACTGTCTTGGCCCTTTCTGCTCTTCGTCGCTATTCGATACATCACGGTTTTCGGCTATATACCATTGTTTGTGTATTCGTTTTGGAATTTGTTCAACAAGGTACGTTGCACTTGTCTCATGCATTCGTGTTCTGCTGTGTGGCTAATCTTGTCGATATTCTACTGCTAGTGGTGAGCACTTTCACAACTCTTGATACCCCTCTGCTGATACATTAATGTCATGCCAGGTGTAGCTCCCTATTGTTATACTACGCCCTACTTGTCATCGTGACTCAGGAAATTATAGCAGGTGCATGCTGGACCTATTCATCGCAGAATTTCTTACTGATAAATACCAAGTACTCATGATGATATGCATCTATGCCCTTTACAACCGAGGCCGACCCATTTTGGCTTTACTTATTGTTCTCTGGCATGCCACGGTTATTTTCAATGGTGTATGTATTCATCTCGAGCTCAAGTGATCCCATCACTGCACTGATACTAATCCAATGGACAGTGGGCTTTGGTGTCATATACGTCAGCAATCTCGACGCCATCAATACCATCGATACAGCCGAATGCAACAGGTCCAGTGGCCTGTGAATCCAGTCTGCACAGTACACCTGGACAGTATGTCACCCTACATTGTAATCATATACTAGACCCTGAATGTTCCTTGAAAAGGGCTCTGTGTGCGTAACTGCGACCTTGTGCTCCCGTGCATGGGTTTGATGTGGCTTATGTACCAATTTGCATCTTGCGTTCACAGATATTGGAATAGCATGGGGTGGACAGCTCATGTTCGATGTCATTGTTTTTGCACTTACCTTATGGAAAGCTTTACGTTCTCAAAGATCACAGGTGGGAAGCCTGATGGACGTATTCTTGAGAGATGGTGAGTACTGTCACAACTCGCCAATTATTTGACTGGTGTACTTGGATGGTACTAGGTTCCATATACTTCGGGTGAGTCTGAGCTCGTAGGATGAACGATTAATAATGAATTTATCCGATTTGCAGGGTAATGTCCGCAGCTAATGCATGGAATATCCTCATGAATACGGTGGGTTTCTGTCTAGTTTCTCTTCTTATATCCTCGACCTCACATGAGCCAGATAGCCACGGTGAGTCGGGGCAAACCTGAAGGTAGTTTAATGACACTTCCATTGTGCTTGCACTAGGACTCTTTACGTGGTGTCACTGCGGGACTAGCAAACGTGTGAGTGATGCCATGTCACCGCATTGTCGTTTGTTGACCACATTTCTACCTTCCATTTTCCATTTTTTGCATTGGTACCAACTGATCACATTCTGCGTTCACCATCATTGACTCATCTACCACTTTCGGAAAAATATCAGACTGTCGGGGATCCTGATTTGTAGACTTATGCTCAACCTCAGGGACTACAGTTCATCAACAACACCAGGAATATCGTCATCTCAGTTCCTGTCGCATGGGGACGGGACTCTGGTGTTTGCTCATGGACCAGGTCACCGTGAAAGTGTCGGAATAATCCCGGTTCCGTATCAATCACGGGCGCCTTAATTTGGTTGCAGTGTTCTCGGCACAAATACCAGACTCTTGAAGTTTGTGAGTATACGGTCATCATTCTAGGGCCTCGGCGGTATGAGGTGCAAGACACACCGTCCAGCCACAAACGCCGCAGAGGTCAACCATAGTTATTAAGATTTGAAAGTTTTGCTGATAATTTTCTTACCTAGGAGTGTTTAACGCCTACTTTTCTCCTACCATCGTGTAACGTTTCTGCGGTTTTAATATGATACCTTCGGTGTCTACCTATTGCTACACTGATACAAACACACCAAGAAACCGTGCAAAGACGAAAGGTAACGTGCTTGATGGATCGGATAGTCCTAATCAACCGCTATCAGACGAGCTTCGTCCTCACTGGCCATCGCTCGACTTCGGCGCCTTGCATACTCGCTTTGCCGTACCCTCCTCTTTGCACTCATCAGTACGTCTCCAGTCTTGGGTCCACTTCCGGATAGCTTCCTACGGCCTGTAACCCCCGCACCCATACTCGACCGCGTCTTTCCACGTGCTGCGTTCGTTCCTGTACCAGCACCCGTAGCCGTTCCCGCAGCAGCAACCCGGGTCACCTCAGCCTCACGCTGCGAGGCAAGTCTCGCAATCACCTTGGAGCGTGAGATGCGCGGTCTACGGCCAGGAAGCACCTTCGGTTTCGGCGGGATAGGCGGTTTGGACACCGATGGCCTCGACTCGGCAGGACCAGCTGCAGAGCCACGTTTGACGATGCTCTCCGCTGCAGCGGTGAGTGACATTTGGGGACGCATTGTCGCTGGGCTCGGGGGATGGCTGAAGACCTTTCCTGGTGGAGAACGTGGCGACAGCGGGCTGTTCGTGATCTGCCCGAGCGCAGGGCTTGAAGGCGCATGACAGGGAGTAGTGTCCCTTTGCATGTTCGCCTTGGGCATGCCAGCCCTTATCGAGTTAGCGGTCTCTGTATGCAAAGTGCCATGGGTCCGCGTGAGGCTCGCAACCTTGGCGAGAGAGCTGGCGGTGGGGGCCATTAGTGTCGAAGACGGTCGCGATCTTACGGTGCTCCCTGGAGCCTTCGCGTGGTTGTTTGCTGCGGCACCTCTTATGCTTGTGCGGGAACCCATGGACGAGACATACGAGGTACTTCCGGACGTGCCTCCCTTCATCCCAAGTGAAGATATTCCAGTTACAGAGCCGTTTCTACTATGGCTGCCTTTGGTACTGTTTGCAGCTGGAGGACTGAAGAAGGGGATGGGCGCCCGAGAGATTCGAGAAGATGTCGTCCCACTGCCCTCGGCAGAGGACATGGGCGGAGCAAGCGTCGAGCGTGAAGTCGTGCTCTGCATCGTTGGTCGCCCAGATGGTACCCGTTTCGTTTGGGGCACGGCAGTGACGGGAGGGGGGCCCGACGAGCCGGGCACCGTTGCAACCTTCTTTGAATGAGGGGCAGCTGGAGGTGGCTTTATTTCTTCCTTGCGAGGTGCCGACTTTGGAACCGGTACCCGAGAAGTTGCTGAGGTGCCAGCACCTCGGTTCCAAACGCTCTGCACGATCGATTTAGCAGTAGATAAGAACCCAAACCGTGAAGCTGCTTTGGGTTTTTCTGAAGAATGGATTCGTTAGCACGGGTGGCATCCGTGAATGCCCAAACTCACGAGGGGGAGGCGCACGTCCACCAAGACTAGGTCGCCCCATGCTGCTTCTACGCTTGGCCTTGTTGTACTCTAACCGTTTGCGAATAAGGTCCCGCTCTTTCTGCTTCTTTTCCTCTTCCTCGTTGTCTTGGTCAGCGTCATTGGGGGGAGCTGGGGCACTCGATCCCGAGGCTTCCGCCATGGGTTCATCAAGCGTCTCACGTTCGAGACGCGGCCGCTTTGACATGCGTCTCTGGCCTGCATCTTCGCCGTCATCGTCTTCATTACCAAACCCACCGGGCACGACCTTCGCTTTCGACGCGCCGCTCGCAACCCTAAGACCGCTCGCCCGCCGGCGAGTAGCATGTTCACCAGATTTTCTCTCCTTGATGACCAAACTTGATTTTCGCTTCTTCGATAAGATTGGCTCGGGCGCACGTGCTCGCTTATGCGTATACTGGACAATCGACTCCATCTTATCGAACGCGTCCTGATGCACCTTCTCAAACATGGCGGTGGTACCCCCACAAATGTCGGCCTTATCTGCGACTGTGTTGTCAGCGGCAGACCGCTCCCGCTGATTCTGGAGAACATCGATGCCAACGCCTTCGATACCTTCATCCTCCAGCCGTTTGTTCATCTCATCCAACACGGACTGCGCGGCGGAGCGGAACGCCTTGTTTGATAGATTATGTTGTGGAAGCGGGGAGCCGAAAATGAATGGCTCTGTTCTGGCCATACTGACCCGTGAGCGAGCAGACGCCTTCTGCGGTTTCGGCGCGGGAGAGAAAATATCAACTGGTTCCAGCGAGGGTTTTTCGGTTGATTTGGGGGTCGCGCCTGTACTGAGGCGAAAGGTTGTGGATTGTCTCTTTGGCGTAGGTTCTTGAATGGGGGGTGGACCTAATCCGCCGGGAATGTCAATATCCATGTCTGAGCAATCATTCAAGTCGGGCTGTGCGATTTCTTGTTGAACGACATCGCCGAAAGTTCTAAAGGCATCAAGAGAAGGGTAAATGTTCTGGTTCTGCGCACCACCTGGGGAAAGTGGCCAGACAGGCGCAGAGCAGCCACCGGCAAACGATGCCTTGGGCGTGGCAGGGATGAGGTCGAACGTGGTTGCGAATGGTTTGAGTCTCGGCGGAGATAATACGTCTGTGGGAACATTCCCTCTGGAGATGAGACGGATCGTCGTAGTAGTTGGGGCTTGTGTGATGCTGAGTCTCGCATTTGCAGGCGCGGGCATGCCTCGGAGGTTCAACTGCCCTGGTATGGGGTCGATTGGAGGAAGATCTTGTGCGGCAGGACTAGGGTCTGAGGTTGGAAGTGTCGACGACGAATGGTTTGTTTCTTTACTGGATAAGGAAGAGGAAGAGGACGTTGCAGGGACATCTTCTGTGGGGGTGTTGCGCTTTAGACCGAGAGATGTAGCAATGGCTTTGAGCGATGAGGTGACGCTCGACGCTGTCAGCAAACATTAGTGATGTTCACTCGATGGTAAGTATAAAAGCATTCTCATAAAACATACCTTTGGTTCCATTGGTGCCAAACTCACCCGCCTGCGAGTTCAAGTTGCCACCGCGGTTGCTCCTCAGCGTCTCTTCGTCTACCTCTGGGATAGAATCCATGACCACCTCCCACTGCTCACTTGGGCGAGGTAGAGGGAAGGATCTACTCGGTGTTCCCACATAGTCACTCCCTACCTCACCGTCGCTACCCAGCGCCTCCTTAGCATCGAGGTTATCGCTCCTCGTAGCAATGCTTAGGGGATCATCGGGAGGCAGGGTTGTCGCGTGTTGTTGAAGTCGCACGATAAGGTCCTTGTTCTTTCCGTTGGCCTTGAGCGAATGGATCTTGCATAGCTTGACGAGTTGATCGCGTTTGAGCGAGTGTAGTGCTGGCGAGTTGAATAGAATTTGCGTTGCAGCCGACATGGTGGACTTTTCACCGCCAATTCATGTGTACGTTTTTCTCAGGATGCGGTTCAAGTTGTCGCGTTGATTGGGGAAGCACGTGACTTGGGGCGTCGGTGACACGTGATCGCGATGTCGCGTTATTGCTCCCGAAGTAAGAATGATCCCAGCGCGCTCGTCACCATAGCTTTGACAATTCTCGAAGCTGCGTAGACAGAGAAAACTGTCAGATATTGCTACTAAATAAATGACCTTGGAAGGAGACGAAAGGATGTATTTATATATTCACATGAGATCCAGGAGTGTCTCCTTTGTTTGCCTCGATTCGCTTTGACAAGTTGTAGGGCGGGTGTCCCAAATACTCACCCCCCCTCCAACAAACCTGTTCCCCCTTCTTCCACGTATTTTCCCCCCTCGTCTCCCCTTTCCCTTCTATTTTTTTCATCGCTCTCCTTCCGTCATCCGTTCACGTCTCTTGCTCAATTCTATAACTCGTGGGCTCCCTCCACACGCTATCGATCTTGAAACCCTACAAAACTGTGTGAGAAATCCATAGCGAGCCACTGGATCACAGCACGCACTGTCGTTATTATTTGTTTGTCCCCGTCCGCTTTGACCTGTAATAAGAACAGGTCCACCCCAAACACTCACCCTCGTTTAACCATCCTTCCCCCTTCCTCCCACGTCACGTTTCCTTCTTCCCTCCGCTTCCCCCATCCTTCTTGTCGATCCTTCCGCGTCGCTGGCCCTTCCCTGGCACTCGTCATAAACTCCATCGAGCTCTGCAAGCATGTTGCCCCTCGCAAGCTCACCAAGCGATGTGAGAAGGCCACAGTGAGCCACTCTCCCAACTCGCCTGTTCGTCATGATTCCGTAGTCACGTAGAGTCCGTCCCCCCTCACACCATCCCTGAAAGGGACCATCGACTCCGTCGTAGGAGTTGGTTAGCGTGGCGTTCGCCACTTTGCCACCCACCTGACACGTCTGTCAAGCCATGGTGAGCATCTTCACCATGGCTTGCTCACGCGATCGGGTGAGGCCGTCAAAGGGCTAGCGGTCTGGTGCCAAACAAAAGCTACGAAGGGACCTTTCTAAACGGCGGTAACTTCCCACTTAACTTCTGGAGACACGATGAACCACATACCTTCTCTGGGCCATCAAACTCAGGCTGGTTGGGCCCTATCTATCTTCTTGCAAACACTCACAGAAAAAGGATCATATCACTAGCTGAATTCATGCCACCACTGGCACGTAGATTACAGGGGTGTACCCTTGGTTGTCAAGCATGAGTAGAGGCATACTCTTTCTTGACAACCCATACCCTGTTGTGGTACAGATGATCAGTCCTGGTACGTCCTCCTGGATTGAATGAGACGTTCTTTCTTCCAGATACGACGCACCCTCCCGGCCCGACACTTTCCGAAGACCTACACCTCCCCACACACAAGGGACGTTCGTCACCGTCATGTGCCTAGTTGCACCTACAATGCCAAGTGGTCAGCTGCCCAACCTCCTGTGGACGCAGTTGTGAGTAGCTATTGTGCACAGACATGCGAAGTCGATTCCACCGTGAAGAACAAAGCAATCTGACGCAGGCAGTCCACCGCGACAATAGAAGACTTTGCATGAATCGCTGCAAAAGGCTATTTCGTCGATTGCGCTGGCGGATTGCCTGTCTGTGTGTGCTTGTGGGTCCAGAAAATTCCCCAACTGAGCCGAGTTTGTTTCCTTTGAAGGTAATTTTTGGCTTGATTGCGTTTTGTGACATGTTGGATTGCGTCACATCAAGTGTGACGTTTCGCATTGGATTGCCTCTCGTTCCGCGTTTATATAAGGCAGCCCCCGCCATGGATTTCGACATCTCGTCCCCGCCGACTCCAGTCCTCTAGCAAGCCAACATGGTCTCCCAGCCCTTCACCCGCCGCGCTGACTCCGAAAACACCCCTCCGTCTGCCAGACTTGCCTCCTCCAAAGTCAAAAACGGCATTCAGGCAGCCGTATCCCGCCGGCGCCGCGCTCGCACTACCGGTGGTGCTCACCACCCGCGATATGCAGTCGCACACTCCAAGCAGAAGAGTACTTCCAGGTCTCCTGCTTCCATCAATATTGATGTGCCACGTACTTCCCCGACTGACATCGAAATGACCGATGCCACCACCGCGATTAGCATGACCTCCGTGTCATTGCCCAGATATCTCTCCCGTCCTTCATTCCGCGTCCTTCCGAAGGAGGCAATCGCAGCTGCCGCGCCAGAGTTGGCCGACACCCCCTTAAACTACATCCGTGATGGTCTCGAATGCCTCGGACCTGGGTAAGTGAATCTCTATCTTATCCGGGTCCTACCACTCACCGACACTCAATATTAGCATGCTCCAAGTCTTGTCTGGTGTCAAGGCTGAACCCGTATCCAATGTGCTCCCCAAGGAGCTATCTGTGGTTGTCAATGACCTGTCATCCGACATGCCCACCCATATGCTGGCGGTTTACTCTCGCCAAGTACCCGCTGCCACCAAACGCCGGGTCACACTCTTCCCGACGCACAACATCATCCTCGCATCTCATTGTGCGAACCTCCCCATTCTCCAGTCCTCCACTCCAGCCACTCCGAAATCAGGTGGCGAGTCCATCTCGATCCCCGTCGTTCCTCTGTGCATCCCCGCACCCGAAGTCTTCCCCCAACTTTCTACTTTCCTCTACACCAAGCGCATCGACCACCTCCTTGCAACCCTGCTTCCCCAGCCAGCACCTGCCGCCCTTTATACCGAGGACCCCACGAGTGAGAACGTGCGCACTCAGCTGCAGCAGTTCGCGACCAAACTCGTCGCGATTGCGCCTGCGCACGTACTCCTCGCGCGTGCCATGGCTGTCAACGGGCTTTGGCGGAACGCCTGTGCGCTCGGAATTGCTGACGAAAAGCTCTGGTGCGCAATGGACGTCGCATGGGAAGTGCTTATTCACGCACTAGCCATCTCGACCGGAAAGCAGCACCTTCTCTGAGGAGCTGACTAGCACTTCCTTTGACAGATGGACTCGTTGCATTGTAGTTGGCATCAGCATGGGTTGGCATCTTAGACGCTTCGTTCACTTATCTTTTATGGCTTAGGTGTATGATTATGACCTCTTCGCATTTAACTTTTACGATACGCATCTGTCCGACTAGCACACGCTTGTTCTTTATTCATATATATTTCACAATGACATGGAATTTATGCACCGTATAACCCCTGGGCTCAGACAAGTCCAACTTTTTGTCAAGGTGACCATCGTGATAGCGGCTCATCGAGCTTTTCTACTGTACTCGTGAGGAGAGTCGCACCTTGGCCCTAACTATGTACACCGTAGTGTTGATTCAAGGAATCGGCTTACAGTAAATTCAACAGCGGTGAGTGCGCCTACTAACCTGCCAGCTCCCCCTTCTCATCTGCACGCGATTGAAGATGCGATCTGCACTTTTCAACTATAGCTGCCGTGCAACTGAATGCTGCGCTGTCCAGTGCAGACGGGCTGATGGCAGGCTGAGGAATGCACTGAGATCTCGACTAGAGCGATCTCCGTAAGGTCCTTTACTAAGGTAGTTCACATACCTCCCCCACTGATTTGTAACCTTAGGTCCTGCTGATGCAAGCCAACTTTCCCCTCAGCCCACAGCTTCGAGATCCCGCATTCCCCCCCCCCCCCCTGTCTCTCGAAGAACAGCGGTATGTATTCAGACTATTTCTTCGCACACAGGAACCTCCATTCCAGTGATTTGAACGATCTCGAAGCCGTCTATCCCCTCCGGACTGCCAGATGAGCTTATCACAGAAATGACCTCGATGCACATACTCGAAATGCCGCCTACGTCGGCAGAACCCTTGCTCTCCGCATGCACATTGGATTGCGTAAGATAGGGCTCATGCAAACCCGACCAACGTCACGTGGTCGGAGGGTGACAAACGTGACAAATCCGATGTAAATCGAAAATCAATGGTGTAATGATTCTAATGAAAAATCTACGACCTAGAGTAATTGAAATACAGTGTTTATGTGATTCTCTAGGTTACAGAATTTTTGATTCTATGATGCTGAGGCGTATTTTGAAAAAATGAGGTTGTCAGCACGAAGTTGAGTGAATAAAATAAAATAATTTACCTCCGGCACGTGGTTCTTCTCCGAATCTCCTTGTGGTCGTGAAAGCAGATGGGCCGATGCCGGCGTTACACCGAAATCAAGCTTGAAAACCTAGGAGCATATTCACGGAAGAGGGCCCGGGTTCAGTCCATCAGTGGTTATGACGAAAATGTGAGTTTGTGACTCACAGTGTGGTTCCAACTTGACCTTGTGTTAATTAAAATGCCTCAACAGATTTTCTAATCGATCATCACATTTTATTGATGCTTATCGCAAAGGGTTGAATGGCAAGCAAGCTGCGTGGGCAAATAGAAGGTATTGAGGTCACCATGTCCTGCCAGAGGGAATCTTGAAGGAGCTTGACGAAGCCCACATTATCTGAGGCATTCCATACCATAATATTGGCCAACTACTAATAGAATTGTAGCATATCGTAGTATACAGTGCTAATTGTTTTCGTTGCGACCACTTATCCTGGCTGATGCTAAACCGGCAATCCGACCAAACCTGTAGGGGTCCCACGGACCCGCAAAAATTAAATAAATAAATTCGCGCGTAGCGCAAGGAGAAAATCCAAGCAAGCCATAGCATTAGCAATGATGTACTAGTATACTAGCC
>Ga0307518_10003473_pt1 | contig 11367 bp, 12 predicted proteins | sample 25_EM_MG_FD_203889 | JGI IMG/M metagenome (GOLD analysis project Ga0307518, IMG submission 203889) | Populus trichocarpa ectomycorrhiza microbial communities from riparian zone in the Pacific Northwest, United States - 25_EM | ecosystem: Host-associated > Plants > Roots > Unclassified | place... | reverse complement strand
TCACATATAGTCACCATTGTCACATAATTGTCACACATACGTGACATATGCCTGTCTGCATAAATGACCTAATGCATATAATTTTCGTGGTCCCGTTGATATGCGTTATGATGTAGTCAACTGTAATAGGTTCATCTGTCCCGACACTAGTCCATTGTACAATTTTTCACTGCGGGTATCACATCCGCTGGAGCCATACATAACACGTTCGTTGATTGTAATGGCCAGAAGTGATTGGTCTCCTTAGGCAGACCAGAAAGTCGAGGGTGGGCTGGGAGATCAAGAAAGCTGTAGGGCGCCCAATTGCTTGTTAAGGGGAAGCTTTCAGTTAGCAAGCAACACGTGTTACCTTGCACCTTTACCACCACGACTACACGTTTACCGTTCCGATCCAACGAACTTTCGATTCTGTGAAAAGAGGTAAGTGATACCATTCACGGTCGATGATCCCATCGAAACTAGTGCACACTTGCGCAGCATGCGCCTGATTAACGTAAAAGCATTTCTGAAGAGGGAGCAGGTGATGAGCAATGGGGGAGGAAAGGATTGGGAAACCGAGGTTCTCGCCTTCACTTATGACGAATCCACACCCTATGCGATCTTGTCTCATCGGTGGACCGATCAAGAGGTCAACTATGAGGAGATGGTCGACCTGGCAAAGATGGAAAAGAAAGACCAAATTCGCCATCGCCTTGGATATCAGAAGATCCTCGCTAGCTGTAAGCAGGCGGAGGGCAAGTTCAAGTGGTTGTGGGTCGATACGTGCTGCATCGACAAACGAAGCAGCGCAGAGCTATCCGAGGCCATCAATTCCATGTATCGGTGGTACGAAAATGCGGGAGTATGCTATGCGTACCTCCATGACGTCCCTGATCCACTGTTTCCCACTGCGGGCAACTTGATGAGGTATTTCGGTTTCAATGCCTGGCCGGAGTGGTTCTCGCGTGGGTGGACACTACAAGAGTTGATAGCCCCAAGCAATGTCCAGTTCTTCAACAAGAATTGGAAAAGCATAGGTGACAAGAGGACGCTTGCACCTACCTTGGCAAGCATTACTAGAATTCCGGAGGATATATTGACCCATGGATTTTGTGGAAACCGTCCCTGTGTTGCTCAGATCATGTCGTGGGCGGCCAATCGTAGGACGACGCGAGTGGAGGACAGAGCTTACTCGCTGATGGGTCTGCTGGAAGTGAACATGCCGATGCTGTATGGAGAGGGGAAGAAAGCGTTTCACCGTCTGCAGCTGGAGATCATCCGCACATCGAATGACCAAAGCATTTTTGCGTGGGATTGTATAAACCATAAGACTGGCAATATCCTCGCAGATGACCCAGGTTCCTTCTGGCTTTGTGGTGAAATGGAGCTGATGGATCACAATGAATACATCGAATTTCTCAAAGAGGACGGCGTCCCCGAAGAAGAGCTGGACTCGATCGAGGATCGACTTGGCACATTCCCGATCACGAATCGCGGCATCCACATTTGGCTGCCCCTCTGTCCCTATCGCGACTTCCGCACCCTCTTCAAAGCCCGGCTGCCATGTCGCATTCGTCCATCGTGGCCACCACAGATCATCTATTTGGTTTTGTCGGAATCTAATTACTACAGAGATCCAGGGCCAGACCTTTCGATTTTGCGTTCTACGGATACCACTTCAGCGGGACCCTCCTTGCGATGGAGATTGTGCCAAGTCTATCTCAGATATCAAGACCCGCCACGTCGCACCACCATATTCAAAGTCGACGATACCGCGCTCATTGAGAATGGCTTCACTTACTGTGGCACGTACCCAAAGGAATTCGCCGGAGACACCCTCACGCTGACCAGCATCAATTGCCTTGGCATCAAAGTCTATTCTGATAATCCAACCAACACTTTCCATGTAGTGGGCCTTGGGCAATATCTTGGCAATGACTGGATACATGTCGTTTCTGATGAATCTAACACAATTCCACGAACTTCAGAATCATGGGAGTTCTATGTCTACCAGAAATACTGGGAAATGAGGGACGCAATGCGAGCGCATGCACGACACGTGAATAAGGCGCGTTCTAGGGTTGAACAGGTCTGCATTATGCAGACCCGTCTCCTTCAATCAGACGACATCCTTCAGATTTCGTCCGTCATGTGGAAGAGCTCAAGGATTTGTGGAGTTAAGCTTGGGGTATTTCACGATCCTGGTTCCAGTGACGTATCTGGTGAATGGACAGCCTTCGATGTTGACGTGGGTTACTTTTCTTTGCACGTCTCATTGGCACTGATATCACGATTTATTTAGGGAACATCCGTTCTCGGCTGTGACTGGCGGGGTCTCATGATGCTACTCGATCGGCCGAAAAAGTACATTAACTTCGAAATAGACGGGGGATCCTGTCATTTCTTGGATGCATCTGATAGTATTGAAGTGAGCACATATGCTTTTCGTACAAAGTTTGAGCCTTACGAGAACAGCTGGGGGATTATGGTCACTTTACAGACTCCAAGGAATTCTGCAGCGAAGGAAACCTCTTTGCTGACCTCAAGTCGCTTTCTATGGCGGACATCAGGAAGCACAAACCATCTTCATATGATTGGATGGGCTGGCATGCGGCGCACATCCACAATCTCCATTTACACAATTCACTGATACTGTCACTTCCAAGTGATGACAACTTCAAATCATTGTTGACTTCGCTCTCTACTCAACTTGCCAACAAATACCTTGTCACAAGGATCGTACAACACCTTCCTGATCCTGGCCAACCCAGTTCAAACATCACAGGATTTTTGTACAGCATTGCAAAGCCATTTGTTTGGCACAGAAATGAAAGCGCTGGTTCTGGGTTGGATAAGTGGTCAGGCGAGGCAAAGGGTGACCAAGTGGGGGTGAATGATAATGAAATGATGCTGTGAAGCACCGTTTTCTTCGTCGGTTGTTCTCTGGCCATTTGTTTGTCTATCCTTAGTATGCATTCTTTTATATATCATTGCAGTCTCTAGTTTGAAACAAGGAACACGCTTAGGAGTCATCTTGCTTGTGGGTGCCGCATACTGGCCAAAGTCCTCAACCATCCCTTCTCTCCCACCTCACATTTATATCTACACAACTCAATTAGCCCAGGCGCAAAGGATATAACCTGACAGACCCATATCGTATTCTCAACACAATAACAAATTTATTCCTCACCTGCTAATAATCACGTCTGCTGCACAGCAGAGTTCCAGTATGTGCACAATTTGCTGGGAACGTGAGATCGAGGCTATCCCGGCGGGGTTCGTTATATGGATACCTGAGGAACCAATATTTGCCGCCTGGTGATTATCCAGTGAGTCTGTCTGAGTGCCGAGTGCTGAGTCTTGGCCTCTCACATATGGGCTGGCTGCTGTCAATAACTATGCTCGCAGTTCAAATGGCTTACTAGCAGTGTATACTTTCCTTCTGGATCAAATTCCCTTCCCTAGGTGATGGGCGCCCTGATTTTCAAATGCCACTATTGAAATGCAAGGTTAAAATCGGGTGAATAAATGAGCACGACAGAGAATCCATTGCTGAGAGACTGACTTTCGTGAAGCATCACACAACACTCGGTTTCTTGATGTACGAAGGGACGTCACAAGACCTGTTGCCAACTAGGTCGATATCATGCACACATATGTCCTGCTTGGCGGACGCTTGCGATGAGACGATGAAAGTCCACATGAAGTACTGAAGCACAGTCGCCAAATGGCACTGGAACACTGGCCGCAACGACCCTGATGACGAGGGCGATGTGTGTGGGATCTGTTGGGTGCCGTACGAGGGCTGCTGCCCATTGTGTAAGACGCCTGGGGACGATTGTCCGTTGAAGCAGTAGCAGTAACAGTAGAGTGAGGATTACATATATACCGTATATTGAAACACAATCGAGATGGGGAAAGGCAGAAAGGAGAAATGCATATATCAGTTATTTTTTTTTTTGGGGGGGGACCTTCATAAGCGCAAGGCTGCATTGCTGTTCATAACCACCGGGACCCTGGAGAGAGGCTGTCGAAATGCGCGTCTTGTATAACCTAGGTGAAGGATGAGATGAGCGCCGAACGTGCATGTAAAGTATTGCATTGACCCACCAAAATAATTCTGAGCTCTCCGAATTCAATGCGTTTCTCCACGACAAAATAGAGTGTCAAATTTCGTCAATGCCTCATGGTCTCGTCCCGATGAACCAACCCAAGGGGCGACGCAAACCACGCACCGAGTATCCTGAGGCTGTGCCACCATATATTATTGGGTTTAGTATCTCCTTCTTCGACCCTCCCTGCTGACCACCAGGGCTCAGACGTCGAGTGTGAGATCTGTCAGCAGATCCGTGCGTCCAGCTTTGACGACGATATGGAGTGGCCAAGACGTGGGAACAGAGGACAAATGCCGAGATGGTTGGGATTGGACATGTGTGAGTCCAAGGTACGGCGCTGCATCTGCTGGGGGTAATAGGGCCCCTGCTGAGGCTGGGTAGGGCGGCCCGTCGTCGGCGAGAGCCGTGACGAGAACCCAGATCCGCTCTGGGACGTCGAGCGGGTGTATGTTCCCTTGCGAATGAATGTACTGGATGCCTTTGCCGTGAATAAACCGTGTAGTGAGAGAGGACCGCAGTTGTTGCTGCGAACCATGGCCATTGTTGCCACCAGTGTGGTATTGGGCATCGATCAGCTGCTGCTCGAGCTGGCTGCGAGGGGGACTGACACCAGTGGGCAGACCGCTATTGCTGGGAGAGTCGAAGTGCTGCCGGGATGTAACGGATGTGCCACTGGGGATGTTGAAATTGATGGTCTGATAGGAAGACATACGATCTGGCGAGAGCGGGCTCCGAGATATGGGGGCATAAATAGGAAGCGAGGATGGCTGGCTAGGGGGATGAGCAGAGGAAGAAGGATCAGGACCGTCCTTGGAAGTTCAGCGCGCCAAAGCTATCCGCAAGATCGTCGTCCGACAAACGGAGGCCGCTGCCGCCATAAGTGGATGTGTGGTAAACGCTGGGGACGGACTCGTCTTGCACATCGTGTCCTGGGGTGTTGAATACGATCGCTGCCTAGAGTGGTGAGTGAGCCATACCAGCTGCTGCCAGGTGGTTTGATGTCACCATAACGAGAACCGGGGATGTTGAAGGGGTTGGAACTGAGAGAGGACGCCTCGGACCAGAGGTGCAGGTTTTGAAACGGCCTTCTCCGGGGCGAGTGGCTGTCGCGAATGAGTGGGGCCTACTGCGAGTGAGATCCGAGGCGAAGGGACGACGGCCAGCGACGGGGATGGTGGACAGGATGTCGTAGGTATCGGAAAGAGATCGTCCCCGAAGGTGGAAGCTGAACGAGGATCTCGAGGCCATAATTGAAATTCAATAAAAACGCGTACACACAGCCAAACAAACGCCACCTCGCCTTGCAAGTACTTTTCACCCACTCATTAGCATTGGTCACAGCGACACTCACACGCGATGCTTTCCCAGCCCGCCCTCACAGCTCATTTTTTCCCCCAGGTTTAATAGCCGAGGGCCAGGGGTAGTTCACGCCTCTTGTCATCCTGGCATCGTGTATCTTTATCATCACGCGTCTTGTGATGGATATACCTCGTAGTATTCATATTTCGTTCTTTCTTCTCATCGTCACCGAACATACCGACACTCAGTCCAAAGATGTTTGTCAAAGCCTACCTTTCTGCATTCCCATACACATGGCTGGTCGGCGGGAACGCGGTCCATCGTGCGTATGGGGCCAGAACGTAAGTGCTTTATCAGCAACCTATCTTAAGTATGCGCTGAGGTCATGTCTGAGCAGCGCCGACTTCGACACTCTCAGGGAAAAAGGTAAGATGGCAGGTTTGGAAAAGTGTCAACAGGTAACGAACCATCTGAGGCTGATGCTCATATGAAAAGCTAACCTGGACCCATGTTTCGGTTCCTGGGTCATAAGGTTCCTATGACGTTGACCTGCGTGGGGCACGGTGACGGTGCATGAGCTCAAGTGTGAGCTGAACTGGAACGACTAGAGGAGAAGGAGTGGAACTACAGCTTTCTAGAGTTCGCTTGGAAATCAAAGCACACAGGTCCATCGAGGATCTCGTGCAAATGAAGCCAGCTCCTATCGCCTCCCTTCCCTTCGAGATCCACTCTTATGTGCTCGAGTATTCAGTTTCTGCTACGTTGCCATTCCGTTCACGGAGAACAAGGGAGCTAATAAGCGTGTCGTGCACTTGAGGGGACGTCATTCTCTACTCTCCGACCTTCTGTACTAATATCCACATCACCCCTGGTCGTGCAAATATGTCCCTCGTGAGGGCACACACGGAAAGGAGTCGCCAGCGTCCACTGGACATCACCATTCGGTCTTGGCAGGACGGACGGCCCAAGCTTCTTTGGTCATTGTGGTAAAATGGAGCTAAAATCATCAAATCTCTCAGACGTAACATTTCAGAAGAAGGGTTAAATTCTCGAGTGACAAGTACTGGGTCGTCGCAAGAAGAGAGAAAGGTATGTTCTGCCACGTCAACGGTTTGTGTTATATCGAAGGAAGAAGGGTGGCGTTGAGCAGACTGACTAACTCCAATTGTTGAGGGAACAGCCGAGGATGCTAAGTCTTGATCAGGATGGCTGTGGCCGGACCAGCCATAGTCTCGCGGACCTCGTACGCCATTGGACGCGAGTGGGGGAAACGCGGTCGTCGCTGTGCAGGACATCTGATGATCGTCGGCAACTTTCAGACCAATGTCATCGCAGCAGAAGGGACGACTCAGACTTCCATTGCACGAACAAGCATAGACGCCACTGAAGTACTGACGCCCACTGAACAATGCGCCAAACCAATGCCAAACTGGAGAAAACACCATGCATGAATCTTGAGCTCTCTGATTCACCCGACTGCCGACTTTGAGCATCCCCCCATGCAACAGGTCAGTACTCAGCGATGGCGCGGGTCAGAACAGCCTTAGCCTCCAATTCTGGTGATTGGTGTACTGCCAACCCGCAGATAAGATGCTGGTGGCAGTCTTGCTGTACACGTCTAACTTATATTACCGGTCCATGTACCAGTCTTACCATGTATTTTTCTTTCTGCTTTGCCTCGGCATAACCCCCACCCGTGCGTTAGCCACTCGATTTGTTCGAGATCAATTCACTGTCGATACTAGAAGACAGCAAAGTCTTGCACTGCGACTATGGTTATTGGTATGTAGTTTGACACATGCCACCCTCAGACGAGGTGCTTAGGAATACCTATGTAAGTAGTATTACCAGGGGTTGGGTGCGGTGGACATGTTGTATTCCATAGGTAGGAGGTTCATCTGTCCCAACACCAGTCCATTTTTCATTGCGGGTACCACATCCGCTGGAGCCATACATAACATGCATGTTCGTTGATTGTAATGGCCAGAAGTGATTGGTCTCCTTACGCAGATCAGAAAGCCGAAGGTAGGCTGGGAGATCAAGAGGGCTCAATTGCTTGTTAAGGGGAAGCTTTTCAGTTAGCAAGCAACACGTGTTACCGTGCACCTTTACCACCACGACTACACGTTTTCCGTTCCGATCCAGAAAACTTTCAATTCTGTGAAAAGAGGTAAGTGGTACCATTCACAATCGATGATCCTTTCGAAACTAATGCACACTTGCGCAGCATGCGCTTGATCAACGTAAAAGCATTTCTGGAGAGGGAGCAGGTGATGAGCGATGGGGAAGGAAAGGATTGGGAAACCGAGGTTCTCGACTTCACTTATGATGAAGCCACATCCTATGCGATCTTATCCCATCGGTGGACAGAGCAAGAGGTCAACTATGAGGAGATCGTCGACCTGGCAAAGTTGGAAAAGAAAGACCAAATTCGCCAACGCCTTGGATATCAGAAGATCCTCGCTAGCTGCATGCAGGCGAAGAAGGACAAGTTCGAGTGGTTGTGGGTCGATACTTGCTGCATCGACAAGCGAAGCAGCGCAGAGCTATCCGAGGCCATTAATTCCATGTATCGGTGGTACGAAAACGCGGGAGTATGCTATGCGTACCTCCACGACGTCCCCGATCCACTGCTTCCCACTGAGCATGACAGGCAGAAGTATCCCAAATTTGGCTGGCCGGAGTGGTTCTTGCGTGGGTGGACACTACAAGAGTTGATAGCCCCGAGCAATGTCCAGTTCTTCAACAAGAATTGGCAAAACATAGGTGACAAGAGGACGCTTGCACCTACCTTGGCAGACATCGCTAAAATTCCGGAGCATATATTGACGCATGGACTTCGCGGAAACCGTCCATGTATTGCTCAAATCATGTCCTGGGCGGCCGATCGGAAGACAACGCGAGTGGAGGACAGGGCTTACTCGCTGATGGGTCTGCTGGAAGTGAACATGCCGATGCTGTATGGAGAGGGGAAGAAAGCGTTTCACCGTCTGCAGCTGGAGATCATCCGTGCATCGAATGACCAAAGCATCTTTGCGTGGAGTTGTACAAACGATAAGTGGACTGGCAATATCCTCGCGGATGACCCGAGCTTCTTCTGGTATTGTCGTACAATGGAACTGATGGATCACAATGAATACATCGAATTTCTCAAAGAGGACGGCGTCCCCAAAGACGAGCTGCACTCGATCGAGGATCGACTTGGTACATTCCCGATCACGAATCGCGGCATCCACATTTGGCTGCCCCTCCGTCCCTATCGCGACTTCCGCACCCTCTTCGAAGCCCGGTTGCCATGTCGCATTCGTCCATCGTGGCCACCAGAGACCATCTATTTGGTTTTGTCGGAATCTAATTACTACAGAGATCCAGGGCCAGACCTTTGGGATAGTATACGTTCTACTACGGATACCACTTCAGCGGGACCCCCCTCCCTATGGAAATTGTGCCAAGTCTATCTCAGATATCAAGACCCGCCACGTCGCAACACCACATTCAAAGTCGACGATACCGCGCTCATTGAGAATGACTTCACTTACTGCGACGCGTACCCAGAGGAATTCGCCGGGGACACGCTCACACTGACCAGCATCAATTGCCTTGGCATCAAAGTCTATTCTGATAATCTAACCAACACTTGCCTCGTAGTGGGCCTTGGGCAATATCTTGGCAAGGATTGGATACGTGTCGTTTCTGATGAATCTAACACAATTCCACGAACTTCAAAATCATGGGAGTTCTATACCTACAATAAATACTGGGAAATGAGGAACACAATGCGAGCGCATGCACGACACGTGAATAAGGCGCGTTCTGGGGTTGAACAGGTCTGCATTATGCAGACCCGTTTCCTTCGATCAACCAGAATCCTTCAGATTGCGTCCGTCACGTGGAAGAGCTCAAGGACTTGTGGAGTTAAGCTTGGGGTATTTCAACATCCCGGTTCCAGTGACGTATCTGGTGAATGGACAGCCTTCGATGTTGACGCGGACGTTGGTTTCTTTTCTTTGTACGTCTCATTGGCACTGATACCACTATTCATTTAGGAAACATACGTTCTCGGCTGTGACTGGCGGGGTCTCATGATGCTACTCGATCAGCCGACTAAGTACGTTTGCATCGAAATGGACGGGGGATCCTGTTATTTCTTGGACGCATCCGATGGTGTCGAAGTGAGCACACACGCCTTTCGTACAATGTTTGAGCCTTACGAGAACAGCTGGGGGACTATGGTCACTTTACAGACTCAAAGGAATTCTACTGCGAAGGAAACCTCTTTGCTGATCTCGAGTCGCTTTCTATGGCGGACATCAGGAAGCACGAACCATCTTCATATGGTTGGATGGGCTGGAATTCGGCGAACATCCGCAATCTCGGTTTACACAATTCACTGATACTGTCACTTCCAAGTGACGACAACTTCAAATCATTGTTGACTTCGCTCTCTACTCGACTCACCAACAAATACCTCGTCACAAGGATCGTACAACGCCTTCCTGATCCTGGCCAACCCAGTTCAAACATCACAGGATCTTTGTACAGCGTTGCAAAGCCATTTGTTTGGCACAGAAATGAAAGCGCTGGTTCTGGGTTGGATGAGCGGTCAGGCGAGGCAAAGGGTGACCAAGTGGGGGTGAATGATAATGAAATGATGGTGTGAAGCGCCGTTTTCTTCGTCGGTTGTTCTCTGGCCATTTGTTCATCTATCCTTACTATGCATTCTTTTATATATCATTGCAGTTTCTAGTTTGAAACAAGGAACACGCTTAGGAATCGTCCTGCTTGTGGGTGCCGCATACTGGCCAAAGTCCTCAACCATCCCTTCTCTCCCACCTCACACTTATATCTACACGACTCAATTAGCCCAGGCGCAAAGGATATAACCTGACAGACCCATATCGTATTCTCAACACAATAACAAATTTGTTCCTCACCTGCTAATAATCACGTCTGCTGCACAGCAGAGTTCCAGTATGTGCACAATTTGCTGGGAACGTGAGATCGAGGCTATCCCGGCAGGGTTCGTTATACGGATACCGGAGGAACCAATATTTGCCGCCTGGTGATTATCCAGTGAGTCTGTCTGAGTGCCGAGTGCTGAGTCTTGGCCTCTCGCATATGGGCTGGCTGCTGTCAATAACTATGCTCGCAGTTCAAATGGCTTACCAGCAGTGTATACTTTCCTTCTGGATCAAATTCCCTTCCCTAGGTGATGAGCGCCCTGATTTTCGAATGCCACTATTGAAATACAAGGTCAAAATTGGGTGAATAAATGAGCACAACAGAGAATTCATTGCTGAGACTGACTTTCGCGAAGCATCACACAACACTCGGTTTCTTGATGTACGAAGGGACGGACTCACAAGACCTGTTGCCAACTAGGTCGATATCATGCGCACATATGTCCTGCTTGGCGGACGCTTGCGATGAGACGATGGAAGTCCACATCAAGCACTGAAGCACAGTCGCCAAATGACACTGGAATACTGACCGCAACGACCCTGATGACGAGGGCGATGTGTGTGGGATCTGTTGGGTGCCGTACGAGGGCCGCTGCCATTGTGCAAGATGCCTGGGGACGATTGTCCGTTGAAGCAACAGAAGTAACAGCAGAGTGAAGATTACATACATACCGTATATTGAAACGTGATCGAGATGGGGAAAGGCAGAAGGGAGAAATGCATATATCAGTTATCTTGGGGGGGGGGGTGTTCATGAGCATGAGGCTGTATTACTGTTCAAACCCACCAGAACCCTGGAAAGAGGCTGTCGAAATGCGCGTCTTGTATAACCTAGGTGAAGGATGAGATGAGCGCCGAACGCGCATATAAAGTATTGCATTGACGGACCAGAATTATTCTGAGCTCTCCGAAGTCGATGCGGTTCTCCACGACAAAATACAATGTCGATTTTGTCGATGCCTGATGGTCCCATCGTCCGGAAAACGGGTGTTACGTCGTACAACGAACGATTG
>Ga0307518_10003472_pt1 | contig 11369 bp, 8 predicted proteins | sample 25_EM_MG_FD_203889 | JGI IMG/M metagenome (GOLD analysis project Ga0307518, IMG submission 203889) | Populus trichocarpa ectomycorrhiza microbial communities from riparian zone in the Pacific Northwest, United States - 25_EM | ecosystem: Host-associated > Plants > Roots > Unclassified | place... | reverse complement strand
TGGAAGTAAATATCTTCTCTCTTTTTTCAGTTTCAAAAAAAGTTTTATTCTTTTTTAAGTTTTGTAGGAATTGAATAAATGCGTAGTAAACTATATTGATGGATAATCTGGTTCTAGCTGAGTTGTAACTGCGCTGGTTTTAGCTGGGTAGTGATTTTTATCTGATTGTGGAGTGATTGATTACTGTAACAGTCGGTGGTGCTATGGGGTATATGAAGAGTGGTAGCCAGAAATCGCTGTTGGCAGGAGGAATTTCTGCCTCGGTTCTGTATTATGTTTATACACAGCTTCCTGCGAATCCGGTTTATGCATCATCAATAGGGCTTGGTAAGTGATTGTGGTTATTGTTTTTGTTGTCAAAAGCATGGTTTAAGTTTCTGCTATGATTTTAGTTACACTTGTGCGTTAAAGGACAGCACCTGGCTAGTGCCTGGTGTTTGTATGTTTTTTTTCTCAAAAAAATCTTTTTATTGTTGTCAATGGAGTATTTAAGATTCTCTCTTCAGTAGTGTTAAGAAATTTGATTTCTGATGAGAATATTGAAGTCATTGTGATTCCGCTAATGACTGATGGTTTCTATCATACCATCTGAATCTTGCATCTCAGCCTTGATGAATTGACTCGTGAGTGATCAATTCATGTTAAACATTCTAGCATTATGGTGATTATGACTGGGAGTTCCTGAATTTGAGTCTCCATAGATGGCATTTGAATCTTGATTATAAGTGGGCTGCATCAATGTGGATAGCTATAGAAAGTGATTAGCTTGTAAGGGAAGCGCCATCTTGCCATTAAGTTGTAACCTTATCTTATAGCTTTAACAGCTTTGACATCTCCATATTTTCAGGTATATCTGCTGCACTTATGGGAGTGATGGGCTCCCGTTTTTTGAAGTCCAGGAAGATTTTTCCTGCTGGTGTGGTGTCTCTTGTGTCATTCATAATGACTGGTGGCTACCTCCATGGAATCCTTCGGAGTATGCATTGAAATGAGCTAGCTAGTTGTAACAATGAGCCGTATGGTCAGTGGTCTGGTTTGATATTTGGCTGTTTCATAGTGTAAGTGGTGTCAATGTCTTGTTCTTCCTTTTGGACCCGTCTTTGTCATGTATAAGTTTCTGTTTTAGAATGTGGAGTTTTGTTTTGGAACTTTTTATGAATAAATCATGCGACCATTTCTCTATAATGTAACTTTAATCTCTTAGAGATATCTTATTTATCCTTACGGCATGAAGTACTGGAAATTGCTTAGTAACTTCCAACTTGTAAAGCCAATGAGCAGGAACAAGAACCGGTTACTCCGGTGGCCCTTTTTTTGTAGGCATCAGACTCCATCTGGAATTGTTCAACCGCTGTTATCTTTGCATTTTACTCTGCAGGATTAGGCTTAAGGTGATAAAACTTCATTGCTGTTTTAGCCAGTAGCCAATTCATACAGGATTAGTAAAGCTTGCAATTTGAAGCTGTTTCTCCCACTCGTTACGAAGTTTGCTTGATTTCCAAAGGGAATAACTACGCCAATAATCTACCTTTTGCCCTATCTCCCTCGGTGTCTATAAGAGGACGAGGTCTTCAATAATCCCCAAGTCTGCCCATTCATCTGATACCCAGAGATCCCTTCTCTAGCTTCTTCTGTTTTTCCTTTGTTCCCTGTTTAGGCACCCTTTTGCAAAGAGGAGAAACCATGGAGGTCACGGCCAAGTTCTACATTTCCCTGTTTCATAGGGTAACTAACGTCAATCTGTCTAGTTTTTCTATCTGGGCTCGTCATCAAATGAATGTTTTGGCATGTACAAGTTTAATTAAAAGAAAGTGTAGTCATTGAGAACTCTTTGGTAGTGTTATTGAACTCAATTCGGCCAGGTGGGTAAACCTTGAGGTCCCTTGAATCATTTCCTTACTTAGGTTAGGTTTCAAACGAAATCATATGAGAAGTGATATAATATTACCTGGTTAATTTTGGTGGTTCAACCGTAACCCGGTCGACTAAAAAAATTTCAAATGTTATTATTTTAACTTTTTTATAAATATTAACATGATGAAATTCTAGGTAGACTTGGGTTTTTAGATGTGGCCCGATTGACTCAACCGATTAGCACAAAATCTAATCTACTTTTTTTATAAAAAGATTAAAATGACATTGATCTAACATCTTCTCTATAAAAAAACCAGGACGATAATATCTTGGATAGACTCGAGTCAAACTAGGTTGTATCCCTTACTGGGTTTAATAACCTTGTATTTTGAAATCTATTTTTTGTTTGATTGAACAATTAACCTTCTAAACAAGAAGAGGGAAGGTATTAATTAAAACTTAAATAAAAAATTAATGTAAAATAAAAAATAAATAAAAAAAAAAAGAAAAGGAGAGTTTTAATTAAAATTCTAAAGAAAAAACAAAAACAAATAAAAAAAAGAGGCCAAGTGTTGCTAGGCCCGCACACCTCACAAGTAACCCAAAAGCGCATAAGAGTATCTGGGTTGATTTTTTCTCTTTCTTTTTCTTTTTTATTTTTTAGAGAAGGGTGAATGACATGTCCTTCTTCTTTAAAAAACAATAGACAACATGTTGCCTTGAAGCCTAGTTTCCAAATACTATAAAGGTGGAGTTCGGAAAGTTAGGGTCAAACAAAAACCCATTTTTCTACTTGTTTTCATTTAAAAATATATAAAAATACTTTAAAAACTTTGATAAACTCATTTTCACCCTCAAAATATTTTAAAATCAATCAAAAAGCAAAAACCAATTAAATTGAATAGAAAACTTAATGGGCATAATCTATTTTTTCACATGTTTATATGAAAACACAACTATCATTAAAATACTATGAAGATGATTAACACCAAGAAATATCTTTTTCTATGCTAGAATGTGGCAAACCAAATATTTATTTATTTATTTTTATTTTTTAAACATTCTCTCTCTTCTCTCAAATTCATTGAGTTAAAAAAAAAATTAAATTAAAACACGTAACTTAAAAAGTAAAGGGACCAAAAAGAAATTGTAAAAAATCATAAGGCAAGTTTTTTAGAATAGGTGCTGACACACAATAACCTAAATGTTTTTTTAAAAAAAAAATTAATCATCGAAAACTCAATTTTTAGCAACTATCAAAATTAAAACCTATATTGTCAAAATGAACATTAATTTAACACTGGAACACCTTCGAAACCCTTATGTAAAACAATTAAAAATAAATTATGAGCCCAAAATCCTATTTAATCCAGTTGGTGCAATTAAAAAAAATGAATTAAAAAATGCCTAAAAAATAAGTGAAAACTATCCGAGCGAACATTGTTATGTGATAAAAGAGTATTCCGTGAATTCAACAAACCTTTTAGATTCTTTTTAATTTAATTTAATATGAAATTAATATATTTATTTTACATAAAATAATTAATCATAAAATAATTAAATGGTGGAAAAAAGCTTGAATGGAAACCACAACCTACAAGCCATAACAAAGCAAAAGCACAATCAAAATGAAGAAAAGTCAAAAGCAATGTGCACGAAATTGGATTATGGACTCATCTGGTTCAATTCTCCATGAGTTCACATCTGCATGACAAGTCTTAAAGATCCAGTACCGGTGACTCATGCTACTGACTAAAACCACATCACAGCAAGTAATTTCTTAAAGAAGTCTTGCAATGGCCAGCACAACACTAGAGAGGTTCCATTAACAAGCAAACCACACACACGTCAAATGTTTGTCATTTGTTTTCCACAGTTCATAATAACACAAGTAATCGTCCAAAAGGCGCTGGTTCAGAAGACATTACAAGTGCCTTTTGCTGCAAGGGGCAGACATGTGAACAAAATCCCACTAGTTTCAATGAGAAATTGTACATGCTGTCCAATGCATCCAAAAGTAACCAAAAAATCTTCACCACCACTGCGCTTGACATCTTGCACGAGCAATACAACAAGGTTAAGAACCTAATATAACAACAGTTTTCCAAGATACATGAGAAGCCTTTAGCATCGGTCAAGCAAGGTTGGAAGCAACCTTTGGTTGAAGTTCGTCTGATGCAAGAGATTTTCCAAAGCAACCTGCATCTGGTGAAGGTGCAGCACTGATACCAGGTTTTGTGGTGTCTGCCTCTTTTCCTTCCGGTGAAGTGGGATACGGGCTTTTGCTCACCAGCCTGCAATTAACAAAGTTAAAAAAAGGTCCAGGTAGCCCAGATGATATGTTTGTGCATCATGTAACCATTAAACACATAGGAGCATAGTAACTTAGATGCAATACCACAAATCATGAAGTTACGTGTGTGTATGTTGTTTTAAAGTATAAGAGATAAGACAGAGAATCCCAAAATGCAAAACATATACCTGTCCCGACGCTTCTCGAAGAATCGCTGCAGAGAATGTCTCCTAGCAATAGGTAATTCTTGACCAAAAAAATGGAATTAAAATGAGAATCATTAAGTTATATCTAATTTCATAGAAAAGAAAGAGCAATAAAATATTTGAAATCCAACGCTAATTGCATTTCAGTCATGTTCTCTAACCATTACCAGCTTGCATTCTGCAAAAGGAATTCTGACGACTATAGGCTTGGGCATGTGGGGCAGCAGTACTTTGCATTGAAGGAGACCTTGTAAGAACTGGTGTACCATCAGGAGACCCACTTTTCTTCATGTCAACAGGTTTGACAGCAGCAGCAGCAGCAGCAGCAATAAGCATAATTTCTTGGACCTAAATGAACACGATTAAGAGTTATAATGAAATCTACCATGTAGATATTTATTAAAGTCTTGGAAGTTCTAGTGAGGGAAAACCTTTTCTGCAGGAATTGCATCAAACACGACAACACTTCCACCATAGAAGATGGTAAGCTGATCCGGAGTAGGAATGGTGGCATTTGGTCCGGAAGTTGCCATAATTGTGGGCCTTAAGAAACCAAAGATAAGTCATTACATTATGCTGAACTTGTCTGGCATGCATCTACCACTTAAGTAACTTCTATAAGCAAAAATTTTTAATTAATAATGTCGAAAGTATATCTATTAAAGAAGAGTAAGATGATCACAAAACAAACGTTTTTACAGGGGTGGAGAGGCTTAAGGAAAAAGAGAACAGGGTGAAATGAGAGGATGCAGAGATATAATAGAATACAGATAAAATATTTACAACTTTGATGCAAGTAGCTGCAAGAATTCAAATCAGTTGGGTTAACTACACAAATCCCTCTCTTTCTTTCTAATTTCTATTTTGTCTTAAAAGATATTGTGATATCAAATCTTTTATCATTTTGCCCCCATGTCACTACTCATTTATTTTGTTCCTACTATTTGAGTACCACTCTTCAACGCTAATGTGTCCATGGCCAAGCTTGTAAGGTGAATATCCCCCTGGATATTAGAAAGATGGTTACCCCCAGCCCTGGATACGAGAAAGTTGGTGTCAAAACATAAGTGAGCAAAGTTTTCAACTGATCAACGAATTAATCTAGATTAAGCAAAGAATTCTCCTAACAATTGCCGACTCCCAAAATTGAACCTTCAACCACCTTCAGGATTAAACTTGACAACTCTAAACCATTTTTATAATCTCCTGAGTTCACTGACCATGCTAATTGCAAAACAAATGGGAGTTCAACTAAACCAAATTACTGTGGATCAAACAAATCATTTGATCCAAACAATCTGAGCTACCAAAATAAATCAAAAGATAGGACTTCCAGCTACCATCAAAATCAAACTTGACAGTTCTGCAACTTAAGAGTGTAAATATAACAGAAACAAAAACGTTCTCTATCACAGAACAAAAAAAAGTCATAGAGCTTAAATGACTGCATAATGTATCAATTTTTCTGCCTGATAAGAAGCTTACACATTGCTACTTGAAAAGAATACGGTGATTACTCTTAGTTGCCACTTGATCTGACATTTATTCAAAATCATTTTAAATGTTAATCAGACAAGATGATCTAGGAGATGGCAAAAAAGGATCCAGTAGCATCCTCAAGCCTAATAACTGCACAGAAAAGGAAAAGGAAAGGCCAGCTAGCATTGCCTTGCGAATAGACCTACAATTAGCATTGACAGACTGATACTGCATGTGTTCGCCACATGTGACATTAAGGCAACTTTCACCCGCTTCTCATTCAAGGGGTCCATGACCAAACAAGCCTTAACCCAGACCAAAAGAAGCAATTAAGTAGAAGTCTTTTCATAACTTCTTTTCTATATGGGTAAGCTTTTAAGCAAACAAATACTTCTATTCCATAAAGGTAGGATTTTTAAGCACAAACATTTTATGTCAAAAAGAGATACGAGAAGGCAGTAACGAGAGAAATCTTTTCAAGTCTTGCAATAACTCTTCACTGCTTTCAAGATATGCAGTTATGTTACTTGTAACTTGGTAGCATCCACAAAATCCTACCATGAGTGAAAGCACACTCATCTAAACTTTCCCACTCTGACAACAGAGAACACAAAAGATTTGATTAAGTAATTTGTTATACAAATCAAATCATACCAATCCAGATGCATCCCACTCATAAAAATTTGCCTCTGCTACTGGTGCTCAAAATGAAGGGATCATGGAAGCTTAAGGAGGAAAAATTGCAGAACTTCTATTCACTGCCTACTTTAAGACGGGGCAGTTTGCATCTCTTCCCTGCCCTTCAATCCATTTTCAAATTACATTTGATTGCTGATATTTCATGCAAATTCCCAAATTATATGGGAAGTATCCTTGTTTGGACGTTAGGGCTTGAATGAAAGAAAGGATCTTTAAATTTGTAGCTATAGGTCACAAAAAAGAGTGTAACTTCATGGTGCTCTTCTTGGACTGGCTATGAGTGTAACTTGTACAATCAGTTGTGTCGCTTCCTGCTCTAATTGCTGGTGAAGTTTCAACATTTCTGTTTCTACGTTACTCCTGTATTACACACCTTTCTTGTGCTACAATAATTTAATCAAAGGAGAAGTTTCAGATCCTTAAATAATAGAACAATTTAGCGAAACAAGAGCACCATTTATGAACACATACAGCAGGTTCTTTCCTCTTCTGAAACTCCAAAAAACATAACCTAACAAATCCCCATGATTCAATTACATTCAAGCATCACAACACAGCAGAATTTAAGCTCCCATCAGGCCTTCACGAATTAGCTTTTAATTTTCATAGCCAACACTTCTTTACAAATAAAACAGATCTCAGCTTCTATTTTCCCCTTGTTTCGTTTACAAGCTAACAAAAAAAAATCAAGACTTTTTTCTCAACAAAAACAGGAATTTTTCTGGTTAATAAAAGGAACGTAGACTCGTACCTGGAACTGGGTGTCCAAAGAGGATGGACCCCTTTTTTCTCCAACAAATCAGCACCTTCCTTGCAAGATACCAGATTTTCACCACAACCATTGGTAACCTCTTGCTCCTTTTTCACTTCAATATCTTCTTGTGGCTTCATTTCCTTGCAAGAATTAGATTGACCCCCCATTGGAACCAGATCAGAGGCAACAAAAGTCATTTCAATTTCTTGTTTTTGTACAGGGAAATTTGAAGTACAAATGGGGAGAAACAAACCAGCTACTTTCTAGTTATCCTTGACCTGACCCAAGTTGTAATAAAATAAGAGCCGACCACAGTTAGTGATTACTGTGGTTCGAGGAATTTAAAACGTGGCAATTTCAACATGTGACTACTGATTAAGTTATTAAAATCGATTATTTATTACACACACTTCGATTCCTTGTCTTTTCAACTGCTTCTTTTGTGACCACTGATGATTCTGTCTTCCTAGCTGGACACATGTCCAGCTCACCACTGTTCCTTGTTGGAGTTTTTCTACCCAAAAAAAAAATGCAATAGAAAATAGAAATTCATCAGTGCGCATGTAACAAAATAAAAATAAAAAACTGTGTGTGTGATTTCCATTATAACGGATGGATTCAATCCATCATAAAAATTCTTTAACACCAGCCAACCCTTTCTTTCTTGGAAATAATTATGAATTGTTTGTTCTTTACGCTTGGTTATCCTATTTCTTTCCCGCCATTGAAGTTTCTCTGTTTTTGTTTATAAGTTAAGCAAGTGCAGCAAAAGATTAAGTTTTTACATGTTTGGTGCTTGCACAGCTATCTTTAACTATATTCTATTTATGCTCTTAAATCAATGTTGTAAAATTCTAACAAAAAAACAATAATAGAAATATAATGGCATGACAAGATAGAAGAGATAAATATAAAAATGATATAAATGTATTTGATTGGAATAATAAAAATATAAATAAAAAATAAATATATTTGAAGTTCGGTTTTAAAGTAAAATTTGTATTTTTAAAATATAAAAAAATAGAATAATATATCTTTTTATCCTAATTATCTTCGTTTTTTCCCTCTAAAAACAATAATTAAATCTTAAATTGTATCATGAGTTGTCATCTAAAAAGTCTTAACTCATTTAGGGTCTGTTTGGCATTGCGTTTGTAACTGCGTTTCATCAAATTTTGAATTTTTTTTTTTTGCTAAAATTAAGTGCGGTTTGTACTTTTTGGATCGTTTTGATGTGCTGATGTCAAAAATGATTTTTAAAAAATAAAAAAACATCATTGGCATGTATTTCGGCACGAAAAGTTATTTAAAAAACACCCGCAACCACACTGTCAAACACGCGGTGCGGTGCAAGGTCTTGGAATTTTAAAGTGCACAGAAAAATGAAAGTCATTGTTAGCTTTGACGGTCAAATGTCAAGGAAATGACTATGATACCCTTAAACAGCAAAAATAAAATGAAATCGAAGTCCATGGCAAGTTGCAGAACAGCTGAAAGAAAGAGTAATGAATTGAAACCATTTAGATGGGAGCCAGTGATAAGAATTTGAGATTAAAAGGTTTGTTTCTTTTGTAGTTTCAGGTTCGAGCCATGTGGTTGCTCATATGATGGCCACTAGAAGCTTACATGGTCGTTAACTTCAGGGCCCGTGGGATTAATCGAGGTGCGCGCAAGCTGGCCCGGACACCATGTTAAACTAAAAAAAAAAAGAGTGATGAATTGAATTCTGGGTGTGTGAAGTGCTGTATCTTTTAAATAATAAGATGAAAAGTGGAATCGGATACAAATTACATCCCATTTTGAATGTGATTTATTGTTTTATAGCAGCGATGAAGTCATGGAGAAATATTTAATTTTCCTAATTGATGAGTTATGAGTTGAGTTATACTTGTAAAATAAATTCTTGCTAAAATAAGAGATACTTGATACTTAAATTAATATTTAATTTTGTTTGATGAAGTAAGAAACATGTAGAAAAATAAAAGAATAAAACACGTGTTTTTTTTTTTTTTTGAGAATAGACTTGTGTCTACAGTATTATCAACTTGTAAATAGTACTTGAGAATAAAACAAAAAACACTCGGAAAAACCTAAAAGACATGAGAAATATCATGAGATAAGACTCATTACAAATTGAAACACTGGAATGATATTTTTGCTCTTCAAACAAAAACTAACTGAATTAATCTTCAAGGATAAAATAGTTTTTTCATGGACACGACTAACATTAATTATGAAATTGATAGAGATTAAAAGGGTCTCTTCATAATTTTTAGCACGATAAAACAATATAGATACCTTTAAAGGAAAAAAAAACGCTTAGCCGGTTGAAAAGGGCTTTGATATAATTTTCTTTCTTTTTTATATAGTAAATCAACCCAGGACCCGGCCGACCCGGGTCTGGGACCGGTCCGGGTAGAGGTAAAAACCTACTTGGGAGTTGGTCCGGTGGAACCCGGTCGACCCGGGACCCGGTCCACCCGGTCATACCCGGGTGAGACCCGATCTATTTTTTTTTATATGTTAGCAGCCATTAAACTTGGAGGGGCTCTGAATTCGAATCAGGTACCTTTTTTCTCTCTCTCTCTTCTCTTTCCTTATTGATTTTTAAACATGCCCTCTAATTTTTCAAATCAGCCACTCAGTTGATTTTTCCTTCATATTTGAGTTATTTTTTTAATTACTATTTATTTTATTTTAAATGAGTTATAAAATTAGAATATTTTATTTTCAATTTTTACTCGCTTTAAATTTTTCAATGGTCTAGTTTAGTCGTCGTTATTTTAATTGCTATTTTTTCATGATAACTTTTAAAATTGATTTTATTCGGCTATTTCAACCCCCTTTATTTTTTTTCATACCAAATTTGATTCATATTTTTTTGACTTTGTTAATTTTTGTCTGGGAATTTTTTTAAATTGATATTTTTTTAAAATTTCATACCTCAACATTAAATTTACTGGGAATTGAGTTTTTTAATAGAGCTTGTGTTGAGATTTCACAAGTTACGAGTTTTAAATATTAATTTAGGTTTAATAAATTCGCTCGAGTTTGGGATATTAACTCAGATTTAGGTGATTCACTTGAGTTTGCATTTTTTTTATTCCTTATTTTTTCAAGCTCTTTTTTTTTTCATCCCTCGACATATATTCAATTGGAGATCAAACTCCGTTATTTTTTTTTATATAGGATTTTTTACTAATGTCGATAATGACTCGGGTAATCTTATGCCTTTTTATTTATCTTTTTTTGGTTAAATTTAACTTTTTAAAAACATATTTGTTTTAAAATCATATTAAGTTAACTGATTAAATATAAACATGAGATGTTAACTTCATAAAAAATTGTTATGTTTGCTTTTAAAAAAATTGAGCTAGAATTTATTCTATTGTTATCTCAATTTCTATTTATTTTATTTTTATCCTTTTCCTAGTTGAATTGTGTTTTCAATTCAATCCCTTCATGTTTGACTTTGATTTATTTTTTATACTGGGTTTTGTCTCTGTTCTTTTAATTACTGTTTGTTTTGTTTTAGATCATTTTTTATTATTTTTTCTCTCAATTTTATTCCTTAGTATTTTTTTATCAAGAATTTTAATTTTTTGTTTTTTAGGGTTTGCTTTTTATGGTGTTAGTCTCAACTCTCAAACTCGTAACTAGGATAATAGGTTTTGTATATTAACATAAGTTGACTTCACTCTTTTTTAATGTTCTTTTCAAATTATTTTTTTTTCCAATCTAATCATTCAACATTTAATTTACTGAGAATTAATCTTCGTATTTTTTTCCCTTTATTGTCTATAGAGTTATCTCAATCTTATGTCCATGGTTATGAGATTAATGAGTTAACACAGGTTGATTTAAATTTTATTTTTTTTATTTTTTTAATTATGTCTTTCAACATTAAATTGTTTGATAGTTGAACTTTATTATTATATTCAACTTGTTTTAGATGGGGTTGTCTTGGTATCATAATTAGATTGTAGTTTTTTTTTTCATTTCATGTTATTGAAATCATATAATTTTATTAAACCTGTTAATTATTCAAGTCTTGATTTAAAAAAAAAAAATTTATTCATTATAA
>Ga0307518_10003471_pt1 | contig 11370 bp, 14 predicted proteins | sample 25_EM_MG_FD_203889 | JGI IMG/M metagenome (GOLD analysis project Ga0307518, IMG submission 203889) | Populus trichocarpa ectomycorrhiza microbial communities from riparian zone in the Pacific Northwest, United States - 25_EM | ecosystem: Host-associated > Plants > Roots > Unclassified | place... | reverse complement strand
TGTCTCCAGGGCTTGCCCAGAGTTATGGGACACCACACCTGTGGCTAGCACCCCTTAAAGGTACAGTCTCTGCACAGCCCATTGGAATGCAAGGGACAATAGTTCCATGGCCCTTTGGTAAGAAAGTGTCACGACCGTGACATCTGATCACCCTGTACCCTATTGTCCAATCACATCCACGCATTCGCCGTCTGTTTATAGTATGTACTCCCCTTTTCTGTTTCTCTCTATCTGTCTTGTAGCACCACCGATCGGTGAAGTGCACTGTCCGATCTGTCTCTCTGTTCGATTACTTAATATGTTTCCTTTCTCGTTTCCGGTTACTATACGTTCCCATCCCATTCCATTACTAATATGATACTCATCAGTAATCCGGTTATCGCACTTACCGCACTTACTCAGCGTGCAGTGTGACTGCGCCCGTCGTTCGTCGGTAATCCCGACTCCCCGTACATCGCCTCATCTGTTCTACTTAGTATAAATACCTAGATACTCGGTCTGTTGTAGTTTCAGTTCGAATATCGAATAAGATACTTCTCCTCTGTTCTCCCTTCGCACTCCCCATCTCTGTCTTGTGCAAGCACTCGGTCGTAGACCATTTACCCTCGGACACTCCGTATAATCCTCAGTTGGCCCTCCTATCACTCAGGAAGTGCGACTACGCTATGTAGCATCTCGGTCTTACCGCTAGGCCAACCCCTGACCCCCTGACCCCTCGTAGAGATCAGATCGGTGAAGAACCAGTCTTGACAGTATATTCAAACTCTAGTCTTGTATGAGTTCACAATCATCTATGTCTAGAACAATCCAAACTCGCTTGCACAAACAACCCAGAACCCTCAGCATCCGACACTCATCGGGCTGCTGCCTTGAGCGCTCTGACTAGCCTCAGGCACTCACCCGACTCTGTCTCCCAATTCCAAGGCTTCTCCGCTCAGAGAGCCTCCTCCCCCACTCAGCATCGCCCACCTGGGGCCTTTGTCGATAATCTCGGCGATGACCTAAGTGATGACCATCTTGGTGATGATGGTCCCAGAGGTGATGGTCCCGACAACCCCAATGACCCAAACCCAGATGATGGCGGTGAAGACCCCATTGATGGCATCCCCGACCCTGATGAAGCCGGTCTAGTCATCTTCAATAACCTCTCCATCGCTATTGACAGACTCGCACGATCTTCACACTCATCGGAGTCTTCATCTTGCACCAAGGTTCGCGAACCTGATACCTTTGATGGTACCAATCCAAAGAAGCTTCGCAAATTCCTAGTCCAGTGCGAACTCAACTTCCAGGACAAACCAAAGGCATTCTGTACTGACCGAACCAAGGTCACATTCACGCAATCCTACCTCAAAGGAATGGCTCTCAAATGGTTCGAGCCAGACCTACTTGGTGCAGGAGACCCCCATAACCATCTGATCTGGATGACCAACTGGGAAGAGTTCATCATTGAACTCCAAACAACTTTCGGTCCCCACAACCCTCTTGCCGACGCCGAGCATCAACTTGACCACCTCCGCATGAAGGAAAACCATCGTGCCAATCGATATGTGGTTGACTTCAACCGTATCACATCCCAGATTTGGGGCTACGGTGATGGTGCCTTGCGTCATCACTTCTACACAGGTCTCCCTGACCGAATCAAGGACGAGATAAGCTGCATCGGTAAGCCATGCACTCTGAACGGTCTCCACATCCTTACCCAGGAGATGAATGCCCGATATTGGGAACATGTCAAGTCCGGGTCTACTCCGGTAGGGGGTCCGGTCAAGTCCGGACGAAGACGGACGGAAGAGAGCAGAGGGCTGGACAAGAGATTAGTCCGGCTGGAGTTGGTGACCGCTTGGATTCAATGACTAAGGATAACGAGTGTTGATCCCTTGCGTAGGTTCCGGTCAAGATGATTGAGGCGGAGACAGAGACAGAGACAGATAGAGACTGGAGTAGTGACTAAGTTGATTTCAGACTGAGGTATACAGAATAAACTACAGAGTACTTATACTAAGTAAGAACTAGGGACGAGTATTTACTGTGACAAGTAAACAGCCTGAAGGGCGGACAAGGAACAACCGGAGTTGGGACTAGGTCAGGTCCGGTGAAAATGATACAGGTAGGAGATATATCGAGTACACGGAGAACTCACGTTAAGGCAGGGTAGACGGCGAGGTGTAGTAAGGACTGTACAGGGATTAGACCAAGGGTCATACTTAACGGAAGTATATCTGCGTGAGTGTGACCAGAGTAAGTGGTGAGCAACCAGAGTTGAGCTGCAGAGCTGCAATGAGACCGGAGTAACCAGATAAGACCCAGAGTTGGACACGGTCATAACAGAACGCAAGGAAGAGGTCGCACGTCAGAACAAGACCTCTACCAGCACTAGTACCAACACCCCCAACACCAAGTCAGGTAAAACTGATAAGGGTAAATCCTCGGGCAACGCTGCCCAGTCCTCTTCGTCGTCGACCCCAACTCAGAAATCTAACAAGTTGGGCGAGACTGCTGAGCTTTTGGACAAGCTCGGTAAGGATGGCAAGCTGACCTCTGAGGAACACAAGCGCAGGTTTGATATGAATCTGTGCACGTTCTGTGGAGCAACTGGCCACAAGGCCAAGGACTGCCCCAAGTCAGGCTCTCGAGCAGCCAAGGCTAGGGCAGCTACTGCCGCTACCACAAACACGTCGGAAGCCAAACCAACGGCCTCCACCAAGGCAAAAAAATAGATAGCAACTCCCGAGACTCCACACAGAGTGGGAGTTGCATTGTTCCCGACTGTGCACCAATGGAGGCCCGACTCAACGCAGCCACTCTTTCCGATCCCAATTCTCTCCGACCCTCTGTAACAATCATTGACCATACTATGCCTTCCTTCCCTGCATTAGTAGATTTGGGTTCCACCCACTGTTTTGTAGATCCTTCATTTGCCAATATGAACTCTCTTTCCACTTACTCGGTATCCCCGATCGTTCTCTGTCTATTCGATGGTACCACCACCACCATAATCACCGAAGCAACCGATCTACCTATCCATTTTCCCTCTGGCGACGTCACCCCAATGACATTTTATGTCACCCTGTTGGACTCTGACTGTAAGATAGTTCTCGGACACAACTGGCTCACCCGATACAATCTGTTGATTGACTGGGTAATGAGCAGTATCAAGTTCAGAACATCTACGCAGCAAGTGCCAACCCTGAGCTCACTCCCTGACCCTGTAACGCACTCACCGAGCACGCTGAGACTTGACGCTACATCAGTCTCATCTCCTTCCCCGACCGACTTGCCTCAGGCTCCCGGTCTTCGGGCACCTCCTATCACTCTCATCAACACTGCAGCCTTTCTGAAGGCTTGCCAGCTTGATGGCTCTCAACAGTTCTCTATTCAGCTGAAACCTGATGGCAGCTTTCGTGCTGCGTCGGTCAATGCTGCTCCCAACCTTTCCTCTGTCCCCGAGGCATACCACAACTTTGCCGATGTCTTTAGTAAGGCAAAAGCATTGGTACTCGCGCCTCATCGGGAATACAACCTCAAGATAGAACTGGAAGAAGGAGTGCCTTTACCACCTGGTAGACTCTATTCACTCTCCCCCGTCGAGCTTGAAACCCTTTGGGGATTCATCGATGAAAACCTTCGCTTTGGTTTCATCCGTCCGACCTCATCCTCCCATGCAGCCCCTGTCCTCTTCGTAAAGAAGAAGGACAGCTCTCTCCGACTTTGTGTCGACTACCGAGGACTCAACAAAATATCAAAGAAGGATCGGTATCCCCTACCCCTCATCTCCGACCTACTCGACTCTCTGAGTCAAGTGAAGGTCTATACTAAAATCGATCTTCGACATGCTTACCATCTGGTTCGCATTGCCGAAGGTGATGAGTGGAAAACTGCCTTCAGGACTCGCTATGGCTCGTATGAGTGGCAGGTGATGCCCTTTGGTCTCACCAATGCCCCTGCAGCCTTTCAGCAGTTTGTCAACTCGGTCTTCACAGACATGCTCGGTGTCTGCATTGTAGTCTACCTCGGTGACATCCTAGTCTACTTGGACAACATGGAGGACCATACTGAACATGTTCGGGAAGTGCTTCGGTGACTATGCCAGCACAAGCTTTACACCAAACCCGAAAAGTGTGAGTTCCATTCGGACTCGGTGGAGTACCTTGGGTACTTCCTTTCCCCTGACGGTTTGACGATGTTGCAAGACAAAGTCAAGACAATCTGCGATTGGCCTGAACCTCGCAAGGTGAAGGACATTCAGTCCTTCCTGGGCTTCGCGAACTTTTACCGTCAATTCATATTCAATTACTCCAATATAGTGGTTCCTTTAACTCGGTTGACACGGAAGGATGCCCCCTGGGATTTTTCCGACGTCTGCCGATGGTCATTCAACCAACTCAAAGAGGCCTTCACTACAGCTCCCATCCTTGCCCATTTCCAGCCAGGCACTCAGCTGACAGTAGAGACCAATGCATCAGACTACGCGATCGCCGGTATTCTATCCATTACTGGTTCAGATGATGAGATACGACCGATCATGTTCTACTCTCACACTCTGACCGCGCCCAAGCTAAACTACGATACTCACGACAAGGAGCTCCTTGCTATCTTCGAGGCCTTCAAGAGCTGGCGTCACTACCTGGAGGGCCCTGCCTTCCCCATTGACATCGTGACCGACCACAAAAACCTGGAGTATTTCTCTACCTCTAAAGTTCTCACCCGTCGGCAAGCCCGATGGTCAGAATACCTCTCCTCATTCAATCTGATCATTCGTTTCCGACCTGGTAAACTTGGTGCAAAGCCCGACGCCTTGACTAGACACTGGGATGTCTACCCCAAAGAGGGGGATAGGGGCTTCACCCAAGTCAATCCACAGAACCTCCGACCAGTGTTCACGGCTGAACAGCTCACCGATTCCCTTCGCGCGACATACCTACATGCTCCAGTACTCAGAGCTAGTGCACTCATGGATGTCGAGCATCTTCACACTGATGTCCTAGCCAATCTCCCAACCAATCCCATCGCTAAAGCCCACCTCTCGGACACATTGAATCCCCGATGGTCGACCAATGAGACTGGTTACCTATGTCTCGATGGTTGCATGTACATCTTCGTGTCCTCAGGTATAAGCATGACCATCCCCTATCAGGACACTTCAGTCAGAACCACACACTAGAACTCATTCATCACGAATACACATGGCCAGGCATTTGTACCTACGTGAAGGACTATGTCAAGTCCTGCACGACCTGTGCCCAAGCTAAGACGCCATGTCACCGACCCTATGGGATGCTCAAGCAATTGCCGGTCCCCGACTGACCATGGAATTCCATCTCGATGGATTTCATCGAGCAACTCCCATCCTCATCTGGCTTCACAGCCATATTGGTAGTCATTGACCAACTATCAAAGCAAGCCATATTCATCCCAACTCACGACACAATAACTTCCCCCAAGCTCGCACAGCTCTTCCTACTCCACGTTTTTGCTAAGCACGGCGTCCCCGCGCATGTAACGTCTGACCGAGGCTCAGAGTTCGTCTCACATTTCTTCCAATCACTCAGTAAGGCCTTAAATATGAAATTACATTTCACTTTGGGCTATCACCCAGAAGGTGACGGACAGACCAAGCGAGCTAACCAAACACTCAAGCAATACCTCAGGATGTACTGCAACTACCAACAGGACAACTGGTCGGATTTACTACCTCTCACCGAGTTCACCTACAACAACACCCCTAGCGCTACGACTGGTGTATCACCGTTCTTCGCGAACAAAGGATACCACCCAAACCTCGCTGTGCACCCCAAGCGCGATCTCTCATCTGCTCAGGCAAGGGAATATGTGGTTGACTTAGAGTCACTGCATGAGTACCTACGTGAAGAAATGGCTGCTGCCCAAAAAAGGTACCAAGGCCCTGCTGATGCCAGAAGATCACCTGCACCCGATTTCAAAGTCGGTGATCAAGTCTTCGTCAAAGCCAAGTACTTTAGGTCTACCCGACCATCCAAGAAACTCTCCGAGAAGAATCTTGGTCCCTACCCAATCATTGCCCAAGTCAGCACTCTATCATTTACAATCTGTCTCCCCGACTCTATGTGTGCTGTCCACCCTGTCTTCCACGTCTCACAGCTTGAACCAGCGACACTGAACACAATACCAAATTGGTCACAACCTCCACCACCTCCCATCGAAGTTGACAGCGAACCCGAATTCAAGATCACCGAGATCCTCAATTCGAAGTTCGACCGACGTCAATGCCAATGCCCACTCCTCTACCTAGTTAGATGGGCTGGTTATGAAGGTACCAACGAAGAAACATCTTGGTTGATCGCGACCGAGCTCGGACATGCATCAGAACTCGTGGCCAACTACCACAAGGCCTACCTGATTAAGCCAGGCCCCTTAGAAAGCCTCTCACACTAAGTCTTTCAGATCACCGAACCAATCCTATTGATAGTGTACAAAACAAAGTCAAAAGAAAAAAGAAAACTAAAAACAATTACAAGTACTTGTCCGACTATTCACTCGGACTCGCCTTCTCCATCTTCACTCCCCGACTCTTCGTTCTCCCCATCCATCTCATCTGACCCTTCCTGCTCTTCGCTTTCCTCGGGCATCGCCTTGCCCTTGCCCTTCGCGTCCTTCGCGTCAGCTGCCCTCTTCATCTCCCAGGCAATCCCTTCCACCTGTCGACCCAGCTTGGCCAGCTCCCTTGTGTTGCGGTCAATAGCCACCACGATCTCCCCGAGTTGGTGGTCCAAGACCAGCGCGACTGGGTCTGGCCGACTCGATGGCCCAGCCACCGAGAACCCCCCCATTGCCGCCTCGATCTCCTCTGTACTCACGGCATCAGCGATCACCTTCTTCATCCGCTTCCGCTTCTCTCCTCCTCTCGGCGATGTCTCCACCTCCACTGTCTTCTTGCTCTGCTTCCTCTTCTCTCCGCTCGCTGACCTTTCCATTGCTGCCGTCAACATGCTGAAGGTACATTTGATCTTGGATCGCTGACACCGACTGCAAGTCGGTGTGCACGCACCGTCGGCCAACTCACACCTGTCGCTGTTGCCGCTTCGCCTGCATCAGTCACAAGGGAGCCTGAACCCCATGATGCCCGTGTTGGAACGGGCAGTGACCTGACAAGGCTAATCAAGCAGTAAGTCAGCAAAAGACAAAAGAAAAATGATTCGTCCACGCACCTTGGGTTTTGCCCCCAAACGTGCCTGCATCTCCTCACCCACCACCAGCGACGTGGCCTTCTCCCTCGCTCTCACCTCTGCCTCGGCCTTGCACCTTGCCTCGAAGTTGGCCCGCACCTTCTCATCGGTGGCCTTCTTCGCCTGCTCCTCGGCCTTCCATTTCTCTTCGGTGACTCTTCTCGCCTCCTCCTCGGCCTTCTTCCTCGCAGCCTCCTCTGCAAGCCTCCTCGCCTCCTGTTCGGCTGCCTGTTTCATCAGTCAGTCTCGTCATCGCTGTGACTGCTCGTCGAACTTGGCGATTTGAACTTGAATCGAGTCAGTCGGTTTCCCTTCCAACTCGGGTGAGGTGACGCACGTCCAGTCAACATTGTTGCCATTGTTGCCAGAGGACATGATTAGGAATCAAAGATGTTGTATGAGAGAAAGTGTTGATGGGTTGACCGTCACCGAAGGCCAGTCTTAAATATGCCCTAACCAATTTTCAAACCCAGACAATGGTCATGCACAATTGGTGTGGAATACGCATTGCAGCCTCGTGGGCTCGGCCCTAAGAGGGGGATACTGTCACAACCGTGACATCCGATCACCCTGTACCCTATTGTCTGATCGCGTCCACACGTTCGCTGTCTGTTTATAGTATGTACTCCCCTTTTCTGTTTCTCTCTATCTGTCTTGTAGCACCACCAATTGGTGAAGTGCGCTGTCCGATCTGTCTCTCTGTTCGATTACTTAATATGTTTCCTTTCTTGTTTCCGGTTACTATACGTTCCCATCCTGTTCCATTACTAATACAATACTCATCAGTAATCCGGTTATCGCACTTACCGCACTTACTCAGCGCGACTGCGCTCGTCATTTGTCAGTAATCCCGACTCCCCATACATCGCCTCATCCATTCTACTTAGTATAAATACCTAGATACTCAGTCTGTTGTAGTTTCAGTTTGAATATCGAATAAGATACTTCTCCTCTGTTCTCCCTTTGCACTCCCCATCTCTGTCTCGTGCAAGCACTCAGTCATAGACCGTTTACCCTCGGACACTCCATATAATCCTCGGTTGGCCCTCCTATCACTCGGGAAGTGCGACTATGCTACATAGCATCTCGGTCTTACCGCTAGGCCAACCCCTGACCCCCTGACCCCTCATAGAGATCAGATGGGTGAAGAACTGGTCTTGACAGAAAGGGACTCTGTTGTTACAGCCTGATCAAAGCCCGAAACACACTATTCCTCTGGCCTGCCAACAGAAATGGCAAACCATATTTAGGGCCTGATGCAAAGCACAGGACACTGGCACTGCAGCCCTCCTACTCACTCCTATTTGTTGGGCTCTATAATAGAATAGAGAACACTATATCCAGGGCCTCCTGCTCTTATAGATGATACGGCACCTGGGGCTGTTATGTAATCATGGGACACCATCATATGGGGCTTGACACATTGTGTGACACCACTTTAGCGGCGTGCCTTGGGAACTGCAGGAGGCGGGGCCTACTCTGCTACTTCTAGCCCTTTGGCTGCAATTCCATGGCTACCCTGCTGCTTTGGCCGCCATGCTGCTAACAGTCCTTCGGCAGCAGCGGCTATCCCTGGTTCTCTGGCCGCATTGCTGTGGCATACCTTTCTTTTGCTGTGATACCGCGGCTGTACTTGTCATAGTGGAGGCCACCACTGCCGCCCGGCCATGATTGGTTACAGCCATCACAGCCGCAAACTTGACGACCGGCATAAGGTATCAACTTGCGGCACCCATTGTATTGGAAGATGCGGATGACACCTCCACCCAGACATGTGCTATTCCCATTCATGCCGATGTGTTCCCTGTGTGATTTCTGCCTCATTGTTAACCTGGCCGGGTGTTGCAGCCGCAGCTCAGACTTTGGCTGGCAACATTATATCACATGTGTCGCTTTGGCTGATATTTGATTAACTAATTATTGTTGTGATGAACATATATGTAGGTATTCATACAATGTTTACCTACGGCCCAAAGACTCCTCCCATTTCTGCCGCAATGCATTTGGTGCACGGGTTAGCATCTCAATGTCCTCCATCCTTTTTGCACAATGCTGCATCACCTCTATATGATATTTGAGGGCATTGTCTGAGCTCTGCAACATATTGTCGCAGAAGTACCGTGCATTTGACAAGGCCTCATTGGAGGTATACCCAACAGTGAGTAGAATGGTGACATTTCTATCAGCAACCTTGGAAAAGCTTTAGTATCTAACACAACACGAATAAGGGAGCATACCAGGTCTGGCAGAAAGAATGCCTCTGCCTCTGATACCATGTCCCACAGTGGCCACGTGCTGTACCCTGCTGTACATGGGCCATGGCCATTTACCCACCATGAGTTTGCCACTTGAAGTGTACTTGGAACCTGGACTTCGGCGGCCTTCGCATGATAGACGTCCAACTGTCACATTGCCGCATACAGTCTTGCCGGCGGCAGATCTTCTAGTATGACCATTCCGTGCACCCTGCTCACCATCATTGGCAATATCATCTTCGCACCCATAGCCTGGCATGCGGCAAGCACACGTTCTAAATTTGCCTGGGGGCTCATGAGTGTGTTAATCAAATGTAATCATTCTCCACTTACCACTTCCGTTTGTACATTTGCATACCATTCAGCTGTGGCCAGCATCCCCTTGGGCTGTTGTTGAACCGCATGCACCATCTGTCGAAAGCAGACTCCAACGTATTGCAATACCATGGACAGTTCGCAGGTTTCGCGCAGTTCAGATGTGGTATTCATGATTGATGGTGTGATGGCCAATTCGCCCTAAGCCTTATAACATTCAGGCAATCAATGTTCTCACAGTCCACATGTCACCTGATGCATAATTACCACATTGTGCAACCGGGCATGTGTTGTTTCACACTGGCCAATCGCCGATCAGCCTTGTTTAGTGGATCTAGCTGAGAATGGAATGTGTTGCATTGCCATTTGCAAACAGATTTCCGCAGGTTGCCGCACATCCCCCACTAAAATTTTTACTCCCCACATTGTCAAAAGTTGTCCTGTTTCCAATGGCTGGTGCAAATGGCATGCCATCCAACTATACTTTGTCTGACATCATGGCATCATATATGCAGTGCCGCTTCCTGAATGCAGCATTCCCAGACTTAAATTCCCCCACCCCGGAAACACTTCTGTCCCTGCTGGTGGATGCAACTGTAGCCATGAACCAAATTGTATCCACCATCACACAGGCATACCATAATCAGAGTGAGCCAATTCTTTTATAGTTCTATTATCCCTTGCTTGATATCCGCTGAAGTTTCGTGCGGCATTGACTTGATTAGGTTGTCTGAAAGCCTGAGACCAATGCAATCCAGCACAAATGAGCAACAGGAGATTAGGGTCCTCCATAGACATCCTTCCTCTTTGACTGGGACCCTTTCCTGGCCCACCATTATTCTGGGAGAAGGTGACACAATTGCATTGTGGTATCTTCCCAGAGCTCTAGCTCCCTGCATCCAAGTATGGTATCATTCCACTCTCATTGTCCACTGTTGAGGCCTTTGTTTCTAGGAGCACATCGTGGCATCCATCGATTCACTTGCAGATCCACTGGAAGAGAGTATTACTAATCAATCATGGCGTACAACACACCAGTATTCCAAGGATGACGTGGATATTTTTGGGTGCTTGGAATTCTCTCTGGCACAGCACATGCTCGGCCATTCTGTGAGTACCTTCTTCTTTTGACGATGCACTTGTTTGATCTTCTCTTCCCCTTCTTGCTAGACCCCCAATGACATTCCGGGGGTGTCCAAGGCTTTGGCCAGTCCTACCGGCTATCAATGGAGCAAGGATATATGTCTTCCGTCAGCCATACTTTCAGGTGTTCTTTCTATTATACATCCATCTCTATACAATGCCGGCCACCTTGCCATGCAACACTTGACTGACTGGGTGACCGGTGTGAGTCAAAGTGTGGATTTGGGTCGGAGTAATAACCCAAACACAACACCAACAAAGGACTACGAAATTGTGCGAGTGGTGGTTTACCTCCACGGTGTCCAGAGAGGATGTGCTGAGGAGTGGAAGAGGAGATCTACACCAACAGGGTGATGCAGACAGAGATATAGGATACTCCTGAGGTACAGGAGCAATAGAAGACGAAGGGGACAGGTATCTGGACTCTTCCTATAGCCTAGGAAGTGTCAAAG
>Ga0307518_10003470_pt1 | contig 11372 bp, 16 predicted proteins | sample 25_EM_MG_FD_203889 | JGI IMG/M metagenome (GOLD analysis project Ga0307518, IMG submission 203889) | Populus trichocarpa ectomycorrhiza microbial communities from riparian zone in the Pacific Northwest, United States - 25_EM | ecosystem: Host-associated > Plants > Roots > Unclassified | place... | reverse complement strand
TCCCAGAGGTGGGATAAGTCCCTAGAGGTCTAGCGTCGAGTCTGGGACAGAGGTGGCTTTTGCCCTTGTGCGAGTAGGAGACTTGCTAGGAGCGGACATAGGACCAAGGGGACGAGATAGGACAGAGGCCGGAGTTGGCCGGAGTTCAGGAGTTCAGGTGAACAGATGGATTAGGAAAGCATAGTGGGTAGTACAGAGGGAGGAGTATCTTAGTCGAGATTTGATCTAAGGACTACTAGGCCGGAGTTTGGTAGTTTATATAGTAATGAAACTAGAGATGAGTATATACGGTGACAAGTAAACACCTTAGTTGGGACAAGGGACGGAGCGGAACCAGACAGGAAAATAAACTAGGTACAGGAAAATAAACCGGAGCGGAAGCAGAAACGGGGAACTAGGATTACAGGGACGACGGAGGAAAAGCAGGGACAAGGGAACTAGGTCGGAACTGGACAGGTAAGGGTCAGAGGTGGACTTAACTAATGTTAAGTCCGGAGCGATGTCCAGGACCGGAGGAAGTGGAACCGGAGGAAGTGGAACCGGAGGAAGTGCAAGAGCGGAGGAAGTGTATGAGTGGAGGGAGTGTGCAGGTGGAGGAAGGGCGGAGTAGCTGGAGGAAGGTCCAGAGTTGGACATAGAAATGTCCTAAGCCTTTGGTGGACCTAACAGAGGAAGTGGAGCAGGAGCAGGAGCAGAACTGAGCCGGAGTTGGATATACCAGCCGGAGTTGGGCTACGTCACAGACCAGACAAAGGGAGTGGCCGGACTGAAACCGGAGTAGCAACTAATGGTAGGTACAGGTCCGACACGGAGGAGTTAGACTGCAGATCTGTCTGTAGGAAGACAGGGGTTAGTCCTGAGGCGGAGATGGATGTAGTGACCGGAGTTGAGCTGGAGTGCAGCTATGGGGCTGGAGATGGCCGGACTAGATCCGGAGTTGCGTCTATGCCTAAGGAGAGGTCAGGCGGGCCAAGGTTAGACCAGAGTTGCGACTGGGAAAAGTATGGATATGACATGAGTCCTATATAGATCATGTCTGCCGAAGATGTTAATATATCACTAATCCTGCCCCACCATTGTGTCGCCCAGGGATGACATCGACTTCTATACAGCACAACAAGACCTTGCTCAGTCTTCAACGGGCGAACAGTTGGAGGTGCATTGTTTGGTCATATTTCAGTCGGAAATTGTATCCACTGACGTGAGTTGAGTCCTCTATCAGTTCTGGTTAACTCTCTGTTTTGCTGCTGCCGTTTTGCACATAAAGTGTTGTTATACATCACCAGGGATGCTACGATGCGTCCCATACATTGGCACGAATGTCCAGAGGGATTGCTCACCACGTGTGTACAGACAGGTGCAGAAGGTATACCCCTAGAATTGGTGATAGAATATACCAGAGAGGTTGTTTGATGGAGAAATGCCCAACCTGTTCAAGGTCAATGTGCCTGCAAACCTGGCTGCACACTGGGACTTGCCCCTGCCGTCTCCACAGTGCATATTTGCCGAGATCAGGGGGTGATCCAGATCTCACCAGATGACTCTGCAAATTCGGTCCCTGGTCGCCCAGGCAGGCGCTCAGGCAGTAATAAATCTTATTCACGCATGATGTGTTACTTCTTTCTCCCATCAAAAACGACGCTTGACATGACCATGAGCAAGAAGGTATCCCTTTTCGCACTTGATAGTCAAATGCAGCTCATATGCACACTACTAACCCACCCTTACCGTCACAGTCATGGGGCTCGCCCAGTGGCCTCGGCGGCATACTCGACACAGGAGCAACAATTCTGATCTCAACGCCGTACCTACCATGGCATGAAAACAAATAGATGGGCCAGTACATCGCTAGTACTACATCTATACCTGCAGTTGGATTGAGAGTTGGGACCACCAGAAAATAGCTCTAACCGCTGAAATAAATTTCCAACATCTTTCACTCAGTCTGAACCACATCCCAGGACGGGTAACTGCTAGTCGTATGTAAATACAAAATGAGGTTTAAAGGAAGAAAGTCCATCGTTGTTTCCAGTTCGGACTAACAGCATATCAACACAAGATTCGCGTGGGGCGACATGACATACCTTCCAGCGCCACAAATACTCGCTATCTTTGGGGGACTTATTTTCGCCACGGGTACGGTTCCGTTGTGACCCTTTCGCTCATCTCATCATCCTTGCCCACGTTATCATCGGGATCTGCGATCTCTTCTGGTGGAGGTACAGTCCCTTCAGTAGTGCATGCCTGTTGTGATTTTCAACACGTCTGGAGATGCGTCAAAATTGCGTACTTCTGGCAACCCCCTTTTTTGCCATTGCAGTTTGAGCGTAAAGTGTGGACCGATCTCCTGTAGTGCTACTTTTCGGGTGATCGAAAAGCATATCTAACAAAATGTTTTTGTAGGCTCCACATTAACCTTATAGAAAACACTCACCTATGACGTCGGACACGACTTGTCGGCCCTGGAATTCAGGAAGAGGTGGGAAGAATGTTGGGAACATCATCCTGACAGCAAGGCCAAGGCTTGTTGAGGACGAAGTCGCACGAGCGTGGCCCTATACAGCAGTTAGAAGGGGTTGTGGGACAAGCATTGGGAAAAGGTGAAACCGACATATATTTGTTTGGTATTAAGCTCCATATATGTGAGCCTGAAATATGCTGTAGGTCCATTGGATAGATGAACCAGTGTAATGGTATCTGAAGTAGTGCATTGTCAACACATGTAAGTACCTGTGCAACGTGGAGGACACTCACCCGGCCTTTTCATGTCCTCGTTCACAATCGCCACCATGTACTTGTACCCCCTCCCAGCTGCCCACCCCACAATCCGCCCCACCTTGAATGCCTTTCCGATCTTCCTCCGCATATACTCAGCACCAGGACACGCCTACAAGCTCAACGCAGAAACCATACGTTGCTTTCGATGCTTTGGGTGATGTGGTGATGAGTACTTTGCATGGTGTATGTGGATCGTCGAAGTAAAAGGGGTTGGACGCAGGGTCAGCGTTCAGTTTTTCGTTGAGCCAGGACTTGTCGCTGTTGTGGAGGTCGATGTATGCTTGTGTGATACCGTCCAGTGCTGACCTGTCTATTCTTTGCCATCACAGGAGATGGAAAGTGGGCATAATGTCGTGAAAACGTGTGGCCATCTTGATGGTTGCTTCACTTGTACGTCGCACGAGGCGGGTGAGCATTCCATGTATCTATCCACAAACTACGCAACGTAGTGGTCGACCACACACGTCAAGCTCTGCCTCAACATCATTGTCGGTGATGTCAAACCCAACATCGAGCATGACTGGAGCCACGTACGTGAGTTGGTGAGTAGGGTCGGCGAGCTGAACCAGAGGCTGGAGACTGGAGTACCAACACGAGCAGGGGGGTTCAGGGATTTGAGCGAGAGGACAAATGGGAGGGCTGTTTGGTACAGAGATCGCAGTCCATGACTCGTGGTCACTCACCATGTATTTCCTTTCCTAGTCGTCGACATGCTCCCCTGTCTCTCTCCAAATCCACCATTTCTGTTCCGTCTTCCATCAACACGAGGGCATTGTCCTCCCGGTTCTCTTTTCCATCCGCGATCATGTCATCTCTACATGCCAGTCCATGTGTTCTCATCGAGTCTCCAAGCGACGACGACAACGCTCAGATCCTCCCCTTTTGTTGCACATATGCCTTTCATATCGCTAGCTCGAGGGCCCACAATCGCAGTTTGTCCACCCCCGCCACCTCACCGCATCTGCTGAATCTATCAGCAGCACTCACGAGAACTGGCTTTGTTTCTCTTCTTTTCTACAATGAGGAGACTGCGACAACCGCGAACGAAGGAGCAGGCATGAAGACGGAGGACATTGTGACAGGGAGCATGAGTAAGAGATGGATATCGTAGAGAGAGGGACAGGGAGAGAGAGCACAGGGATAGGGAACGAGAGCTGCATGGGCACAGGGATCAGGAGGTGCACAGCGATAGAGAAGAGAGTGGTACTCTTCGCGATGAGACAATAGGTGCAGAGACTACGGTGGCGGTGCTCCGCACGTTGAGAGGGAGCACGAGGAACACAGACGGGACAATGATTGATGCCGCGAGTTCAGGCGTGACATTGCTGGCCACCATTGAGGGCGTCAGGTCTTGTTTATGTCGGCACTTTTCTGAATCAAGGTATTCATTGATCCCCTTTCTTTCGGCGCTGAAGAATACCCTTGCACCGTTGCAACACGTCGCCCATCTCCACCAACTCAAGGTTCCACATTGGCTATTTGGTCGCCCCCCATCTGCATGTTAGAACATGGTCCTTTTTGCAGCGATTCCTCCACTTCTTCCAGGTAGGCTGTTAGATCGTCAGGGCCTTTAATGTCTGCGGAACCCGAAGCTAGCCAAATCCCCATGGAAAACGACATATTTCGCTGGTCCAGATCTCCCTGGGGAGTCCTCTGGGTTCCCGTGATGTTGGTAGCCATGCTGCCCACCTCTTCTGAACCAGAATCCCCGATTTATTATTTCAACCTTTTCCTATGTGTCTGTCTGCTTCCTGTCCTCCCCTCACTGATTCCACCTTGCCTCGCATAGGTCATGGTCATCCTCTTACGCCGCCTGGAGCGAGATGGCCAGCAAACTCAAGGATGAAGGGTTCAGAGCTGCGTGCGCCCGTTGTTTTCGTTCTTTCCACGACACAGTCCCCTTTTCGTTGCATTTGTCTTGGTGTCTAATGTGATCCGCTTTCTTTCTCCATCTCCCCATTCACAATTCTGATGTTTTACTTCCATTCTTGACAGGGATTTCATCGAGGCTTATTTCCCGATCATCCGACCTCACCTCCTCTCCTCAACCAGCCCAGTTCCGTACTTGACTCAACCCCTCTATACTGGTCTTTGATGCCCCATTCTGGGGAGCAAGCAAGGGGACTCATCACCCAACACTCATCATCAACATGCTTGCATGGGGTGAACTTCTCTCAGCATCCCCTTTTAGTGGCAGGGAGGTAGCAATAATGGCCACAGACATGTCGCTGATTGACCGATGTAGAGAACTCGTGTCCATGAGAGTCCAGTGAGTCCCACAAGTGGATTACATAGTCCTCTTGACCAAGTCATTGCAATGCCATGAGTATCTGAGATCATTTGTTTCCACTGATGTGCGGATCCCCCTTCATTTTCGGAGGAGCCCACCACAGACACAGGTGCAATCCATCCTCATTGAATGGAAGGCTGTAACTGAATTGTAATTACCTCATAGGGCTCCATGGCTTCTAGATGGGCTGCAGAACTTGAAACCTACTAGGCATCCAGGTCCGGTGGTGCTGAAATGTTGTGTTTGTATAGACATACATTGCAGATTAACCACAAGTCTCAAGGCCGAAGAATTGATATCAGACAATGATATTTGCCTAGTCTAGTGGACCGCTTGCTGCCTTTTGTTACCGCCATAAACCTATACTGTAAGTCCTATACAGATCCCCTATGCTAGAGATGTTAATCATTTCCAATCCCGCCATGCCATTGTGGCACCCAGGGTTGACACGTACGAGCACCGACTTCTATACAGTATATCAAGACCCTGCCCAGGCTTCGATGTGTGAACAGTCAGAGGTGCACCGTTTGATCTTGTTTTAGTCGGGAATTGTATACTGTCAGTTCTTGGTTAGTTTTTTGTGTTGTTGCTGCCATTTTGTTCCTAAAATGCTGTTACACACCACTAGGGATATGACAATGCAGTCCATGCATTGGCACAAATGTCTAGGGAGATTGCTTGTGCTCTGTGGTGGCTGCACACAGACGCAGAGGATATTCCCCTAGGATCGACGATAAGAGCTAGTTCAGAAACCCAAAATGTTGCCCGAATGTTGCCCGAATGTTCTATTCCATAGTTTGGACATGTTTGGATGGGTTTGGAAGGGTTAGCAGATTTTATACCCTGCCTAAGGACTTTGAATTTGAACCTTGTCTCGAAGATGGATTATCAAGCTGATCTTAACAACCAACGACTCATATGGGCCTCTGTTGCTTCACTTGCTGCTTCATTATCCCACTTTACTGTTGAATCATTTATTTCTTCTATGGCTAGGCAACGCAGCAGCCCACTGGCTTCTTGGAATGACGAGGAAACCGCAGCATTGATCCAATTCTTGCATACAAATCATGCAGAGGCAGGCGACAACGGGAATTTCAAGAAACGTACGTACAATGCTGCTGCAGAGCACATCAGTGGGCTCCTCACATCTGGACCACCAAAAACCGGTGAATCAGTGAAGAACAAATGGACCAGCTATGTAAGCGTTTGACTGATTGTTGATCGTCTTTGATTAATCATCGTGATATCTCCCAGTTTCGAAAGACATTCACAGAAATTGAGGAATATCGACAGAGGTCAGGATGTCACTGGGACAATGATCTTGGTGCTGGAATTGAAGGGGAAGATGCATCAAGCGTCTTCAAAGATTATGTGAAGGTCTGTAGTCTTTATTCCTCTCCTTTGTTCATGACTAACTTGGCCCTCCAGACCCATCCCCATATGCGCCATTTCAATAACAAGGGTTGGGAGTATTATCATCTCGTACAAGCCATTATTCCGACCAATACCGCTCGTGGGACAAATGCATTTACCGCAGGTACACCTGGTAAGTGTGCTATTAAATCGGATGTGGGTACACTGCTGACATTTACCCCAGCGGAACAAGATCCATCCAGCATTCCGTCCTCCAACACCATTCTCCCGTCACCCGATACCATTGTGCCACCATCCAGTTGCCCCCCGTCCCCATCTAGTATCATGCCACCGCCATCCAGTAACGCTCCACTGCCACCCTCCAGCAGCCTTCCACCCCCCACCTTCAACCCGAACACTTCCTCTACTGGCAGCAAGCGGTCGCATTCTGAAATGGACAATGGGGGGATGTCTGCCTTCCCATTTTCCCAAGATTCGGACATTCCTACGGCCCCTTCAGCAAAGAGGGCAAACCTGGGCTCAGCTGTCAGCTATGCCAGGTCTAGAGCCAGCTTGCGCATGGCTCTCTCTCCAGGACAAGAGACCCTGATGCTCGGTATGCAAGGCTCGCTCAACTTGCTTACTTCAAGTATCAGCAGCTCGCTACAACCGGTGACGCCCACAGCTCAACTTGTTTCAGAGAAGAGTGCGCAGGCACTTCAAATGCTGAAGCTACAAGACGATGATCTCCCAAGGCCCCTCAAAACATTCATCCGGACTATGATTGCACACAACTCCGGATTTGTCGATGTGTATTTGTTGACAGAGGACAAAGTGGAGCGGCTCGAATATGTGACACTTGAATATACCGGTAAGACTGGTAACTTCAGTACATTAGCTTAGTGTACCGATATCATGCCATACTACATATGTGATCAATGAAATGTTTTCAGTGCAGAACAGTAGAATTGGTGGGTGTGGAAACTGCTCGCACACTGTGACAATTCCTAGCAATGTAGCATTTATCGTCGTGCTAAGTCATATGTACTAGGTCTATGTCAAGTCCGGGTCTACTCCGGTAAGGGGTCCGGTCAAGTCCGGATGGAAATGGACGAAGGACAAGGGCAGGGGGCTGGACAAGGAGTTAGTCCGGCCGGAGTTGGTGACCGCTTGGATTCAACGACTAAGGACAACGAGCATTGATCCCTTGCGTAGGTTCCGGTCAAGAGGTTGGAGACGGAAACGGAGACAGAGACAGAGACAGACAGAAGCTGGAGTAGTGACTATGGTTGATTTCAGACTGAAGAATACAGGATAATCTACAGAGTACTTATACTAAGTAAGAACTAGGGACGAGTACTTACGGTGACAAGTAAACAGCCTAAAAAGCGGACAAGGGATAACTGGAGAAAGTACTAAGTCAGGTCCGGGTAAAATAAAGTCAGGTCTGAGTAAAATAAACCAGGTCCGGTGAAAATGATACAAGGTAGGAGATATATCGAGCACACGGAGAACTCATGTCAAGCCAGGGTAGACGGCGAGGTGCAGTAAGGACTGTATAGGGATTAGACCAAGGGTCGTACATAGCGGAGGTATATCTGTGCGACCGTGACCAGAGTAAGTGATGCGTTCTGGAGTTGAGCTGTAGAGCTGCGATGCGACCGGAGTAACCGGATAAGGCCCGGAGTTAGACATGGTCGTAACAGTCTACATGAATGGTACTAGTCCAAGTCTGATCCTACATTGCCATCCTCTTCAGAGCTGAGTGAATCATTGTCGTGATAGTTGCCCTCACGAATGATCTGCTGGTAATCCTCCCACATGTGTTGAGCAATGTGGTCATGAAATTCCTGTACCACTTGCAATGAATCGTCTGCCAGGACATCCTCCTGGACCTCCCCTGCGAACCCCCCAACCCCTTCCCCATTGTGTGCCACTTCACCATTGTCTTGCCCCAGCACCGGACCTTCATTACCATCATGAATGCGGATAAAATTGTGGATTGCACATAGTGCGACAGGGATATGTGCCTGTGTGTAAATATTGTAGTAAATAGTGCCATATAAATGAAAACATACCTGTATTTGCATCTTGTACTCGGGTGACAGAAGGAGAACACGAAAGTGACGTTTCAGCACGCCAAATATCTGCTCAACTATGTTCCTTGCAGATGCATGTCTTAAGTTAAAGAGCTCTTCTTTATTGACAGGCCTACAAAGATCAGTACAACCAAGTTAATGTAGTAGTAAATAGACATACCTTAATTGTGCATGGCGCCACTCAGCGAGATGGTACCGAACATTGCGATATGGGACAAGAAGTTCCCAACGGTGTGGAAACCCAGAGTCGGCAAGAAAGAATTTACCCTCTGGGATATGTAGATCTTTTGAGCAGGCATCCTGATAGATACGTGCATCTGTTGCAGAACCCTCCCATCTGGTGAGAGTGTAGGTGAAAAGGAGGTTGAAGTCGCATGCAAAGAGACAGTTCTGTGAAAGAAAACCCTTGCGGTTTTGGAACACCACCCACTGACTTGATGGTGGGGCAGTGTGGATGTGGCTGCCATCCAGTGCACTGATCACATCCTTGAAGTACGGCCAGAATTGAGGGTTGTTGTGTATCACCTCATGAATGTCCGTCGCAGCAGGCATTCGAACATACTTTGTGTAGAATGGGGTAGACGAGAAAATAAAGATCATTTTGCAAAAGTAGCTAAAACAAGTCAGCATACACATAGGTTGGATGATATAGCAGACATACCATGACACTGTTTCATTGGATCGCTGAAACTGCTCACCAGAGTGTCTGATGCTGAGCCCAGTGACACTCATATACAAGAAGATTGCTAGTTGCTCTTCCAGCGATACAAACTTAGAGTCATCATGTCCAAGCTCACGAAGCTTGTCAACAAGTCCAACGAAGATGTGTGCGTGCATTCCAAGTTCACATCTAATGTGGTCTGGATGACCAATCAGTAGTTCGATGACCCAGGCTTCACTGGACAGAGCTGAAGTATGATAGGGGATGGGATTTTTCTTGATCATATTGAAATCGATTATGGTTGCGATCATGGACATATAAGCACTGGCAACAATGGCGGCATGTTGCAAGATACACTGCCGTTCTTCCACTGCAAGGGGAGTGGGATCGCCGTCGTCGATGCCCATGGAGAGGCTTAGGCTAATCAGCAGCTGGCTTTGAGTCTTTTGGACTCCAATTGCAGTGCTGCCACCTGTTGCCACCCATCCAAACATGTCCAAACTATGGAATAGAACATTCGGGCAACATTTCAGGTTTCTGAACTAGCTCTAATATATACCAGAGAGCTGGTTCAAGGGAGAAAGGTCAATCTGTCTATGGTCAACGTGCCTGAAAACCTGGCCACAAACGGGGACTTCTCTCCATCGTTTCCATAGTGTGTGTTTGACAAAGTCAGGGGCTGATCCAGATCTAATGACATGACCCCATGAAATCAGTCCTCGTTCACCCAGGCAAGCAATCAGCAGTAATAAATCGCCCATGACATGCTACTTCTTCCTCTCATCAGCAGATGTGAAACAATGACAACTGTCACAACCGCAAGTGATAAGGTATCATTTTTCACACTTGATAGGGCAAACAGATTGCTACACTTCAGCGTCAGCGAAAATAACCATAAGTTCAGGTGTTCCCTTTTCATGTACCTAGGTGCACTGCTGACATGGTCGGCTGTTTCATATGTAGGCAACAAACCTTAGTTTCTGTGAATATCAACTTAAAGGTGCTTATCAGACTTCCCCAGGTTCTAGGTCTTGAAAAAAGTGTGTGGGGGTTGCTGCAGTGGACCTAGAGGACAGAAGCTGTAGAAAGGAAGTTGGTAACCCTGTAGTAACCTCAGTAGATATTCAAGCTACTGTATTAGAGTAGTACCTGTAGTAACTACTACAAGCGAGTATGTGTAGAAATGAGTGTGTAGGACTACTTACCCTCAGTAGATATTCAAGCTACTGAGGGACTAATGAAAATAACTACTGTGTATAGTGCGCTTGAAATGCTTATGTAAGCATCGTGCGGTCATGCGCTGAAGTACCAGTAACACATGCTGGTTAACTTTCAACACTAGGATAGCCATGTGGTTCTTGGTGTAAATCCTCACCTGCTGTGAGTCAAAGTGTGGATTTGGGTTGGAGTAATAACCCAAACACAACACCAACAAAGGACTACAAAATGTGCGAGTGGTGGTTTACCTCCACGGTGTCCAGAGAGGATATGCTGAGGAGGGGGAGAGGGGATCTACACCAACAGGGTGATGCAGACAGAGATGCAGGATACTCCTGGGGTACAGGAGTGATGGAAGATGAAGGGGACAGGGGTCTGGACTCTCCCTAAAGCCTAGGAAGTGTCAAAGCGGGCATTGGGTAGACTGAGACTGAAGCAGTGATACTACACCTAGAGATTGGTGCAGCAAAGGGGCAAGGGGGCTCCTGATGTCCAGAAGCAATGGGAGATGAAGGATAGACTGGCTAGACTCCGATTGAGCCTAGAGAAAGACTTGGACTTGAATAGATTGGATAAAACTTGAATATCAGAGCCTTTAGACCTTCACTGAAGCCTACAAGACTCAAAGTACTGAGGGGATACTGACTGAGAGAGACTGAGAGAGGGATAATTTCATATAATTGGGCTCTCTTCACTGGGCTGAGCCCAGGGGGTTTAAATACATGGGGGGACACAGCATTAAAGTACAAAAAGGGAAGGGAATAAGCAGAATTTGTCAAGGATTGGTAAGTGATTTGTAAGGGCTTTGTAAGGGATTTGTAAGGGCTTTGTAAGCGATCAGTAAGCATGGGATAAGCAGGAATGAGTAAGCATAGGGAGGATGAATAAGCTGCTGAGTAAAGGAATGAGTAAGCTGCATGACAAGATTGATTGGTAAGGGAGTGAGTCATCAGCTGAGTAATATACCAAAAAT
>Ga0307518_10003468_pt1 | contig 11374 bp, 13 predicted proteins | sample 25_EM_MG_FD_203889 | JGI IMG/M metagenome (GOLD analysis project Ga0307518, IMG submission 203889) | Populus trichocarpa ectomycorrhiza microbial communities from riparian zone in the Pacific Northwest, United States - 25_EM | ecosystem: Host-associated > Plants > Roots > Unclassified | place... | reverse complement strand
TGTGCAGAGACCAAGAAACAAAAACTCATAACATATATGCCTGGACTAGTGGCATGTGCCATAGGTCAGATGAATGATCCTAAACTCACAGACATGCACCATGATTTAATAACATCACTCAACAGCTGCCGGTGTGTGTTACACAGCCTGATGTGATGTTCCTGTGACCAGTGTAATGTGCCAGGGACCGGTTGCATGTGCTAGGGACCAGTTGCATGTACTGGGGACCGGTTATGTGTCCCATAGGCTGGAGGAATGATCCTAAACTCACAGACATGCACCATAATTTAATAACATCACTCAATAGCTACTGGTGTATGTTACATGGCCTGATATGATGTTTCTGTGACCGGTGTAATCTGCCAGGGACCGGTTGCATGTACTAGGGACCAGTTACATGTCCCATAGGCCGGAGGAATGATCCTACACTCACAGACATGCACCATAATTTAATAACATCACTCAATAGCTACTGGTGTATGTTACACGGCCCGATGTGATTTTCCTGTGACCGGTGTAATCTGCCAGGGTCCGGTTGCATGTACTAGGGACCGGTTACGTGTCCCATAGGCTGGAGGAATGATCCTAAACTCACAGACATGCACCATAATCATAATTTAATGACATCACTCAATAGCTACAGGTGTGTGTTATAGAGCCCGATGTGATGTTCCTGTGACTGGTGTAACATTCCAGAGGCCGGTGTAATGTTCCAGGGACCGGTTGCATGCACTAGGGACCAGTTACATGTCCCATAGGCCGGAGGAATGATCCTAAACTCACAGACATGCACCATAATTTGTTAACATCACTCAATAACTACTGGTGTATGTTACATGGCCCGATGTGATGTTCCTGTGACTGGTGTAATCTGCCAGGGACCGGTTGCATGTACTAGGGACCGGTTACATGTCCCATAGGCCGGAGGAATGATCCTAAACTCACGGACATGCACCATAATTTAATAACATCACTCAATAGCTACCGATGCGTGTTACATGGCCCAATGTGATGTTCCTGTGACCGGTGTAATGTGCCAGGGACCGGTGGAATCTACTAGGGACTGGTTGCATGTACTAGGGACCGGTTATGTGTCCCATAGGCCGGAGGAATGATCCTAAACTCACAGACATGCACCATAATTTAATGACATCACTCAATAGCTACAGGTGTGTGTTATAGAGCCCGATGTGATGTTCCTGTGACCGGTGTAACATTCCAGAGGCCGGTGTAATGTTCCAGGGACAGGTTGCATGTACTAGGGACCGGTCACATAGCCAATTTGCTGTCGCAAATTGGCTGAATGAGGCATCACCGCACCCAGAACCCCTACTCAGCACCACTGACAAGTCAGGAAGGGGCTTTTATCATGATGCAACCGGTCGACTTCTTTGTCCAGTCAACTATGATTGGCTTGATGTTTCATACGTGCCATTGGTTCATCTGTCTGTCAGTTGTGACTACTAACAATGGGCAACAGCATTCAGTCTGCAGTCCGTGAATATCATCCTAAGTACCCAGTGACAGCAAATGCATATCCGACCTTTTTATATGCCAAAGGTCAGTATGATGCGGAGAATCCTTCCAAAGGGTTATTTAAAGGTGAACTTCTTGTGAAGGTATGACTACAGTAGTATTATCATGCTCAGATTATCATGGTCAGAGTTATATAACAGGCATTTTGCTGCATCTTCATGTCGCCAAGCTCAGCTGAGGCTGGGCTCGCTGGAGAGGTTGACGCAGGCTCTTCTAGGAAAGCACAGAAGACTATGCACAATGTGAGAACTTTCTGTGACGTTGCCGGATTGTTGAAGATGAGGTCTGTCGACCCCCACTCAATCACCTACATTGCCTGTCAAGTGAGAGTTTGTATTCTTGTATCAAACTTATCTCATTGACTTAATGATCCTGTGATATCTTTTACATAGCTTCGCTTTGCATTATCTAGCGCCATGTCTTGGAATTTACAAGATGAAGAGTTCAACTACAATGTGTTTTACCGCCACATTGTTGATTACTTCGAACAACCTGCGTCACCCCAGAAGTCCGATGATATCAAAGACTTGCTCCTGTGGTGGAACCGGTAAGTAATTCTGTGTAGGGTTCTTCTGGGTCTGAATATTTAATTTCATGTCAGCAAAGTTTTCAGCCGCTGCAATGTATCCTCTTACCTGCCACAGCAGGTGGAGGCTCTCTCGGTTGCTCTTGCCAGACAGTAAATGACCGTGCCGTCCATCAACACAATGTTAAATCTGAAAGCACCCACCTTCTTGTCAGTCAGTTTACTAATCCCTGCCCTCTATGTACTCGTCATCACCATTTAGTGGTGTATGCTGTATTTGACTTCAGCTAGGTGTTGTACTTAATACCATCTGTACCATAGTACCTGTAGTAGTGTCATTGAATTTGATCGCATTTCAAACAAGGTTCACATTGTCAGCGGAAGACCATCTGAGTGACACCATGAAGGGTACCAAATGGGCGAGACCACAAAAATGCTGAACATTTATGATCAGAGGATATTTTCTGTTCATGTTTCTGACTGAGATGCTTGACAATACTTCATCATTTCTTAGAACTTCAGTGCTGCTTCCCCAAACTGAGATAAATGCTAACAAATTACCTAGAGCATGAAACTTCCTCTGCATTATGAACTAGAAATGATATCAAAACAATACTGCGCTACAAGCTGTACAATCGGAAACTGGGGCACGATTACCATATGTGTCCATTGTTAAGTGTGTTTCAGAAAGCTCAGAACATCCTTGAGTGTTGAACATCAGCATGGATTGTTGAGTCATAGTGAGGCTGCGGCAACTCGGCGTCAGCCACAATGACGACAAGTATGATATCATAGTCGATAGGTAGTATAAATACGTAGCTCTGACAAATAGGAGAAGACCTTCTGCACCCTCATTTCTTGACTGCATACTCTGAGTGCCTCGCCTTACGTCTCCGCTGCACACCGCTCTTGTGCACTACGTCCGCTCGTAGCCTTCATAGGTTATGAGCCCCGCTTGCTCATTTTAGGCAAGTACTCAATTCTTATATCGACGAAATAAGTTGTTGTCTTGCTCTATCCCTATGTCGTCACAAGAAAACATTGAACAAGTGTTGATGGATGAAAATACCAATATGAACGTAAATATGAATGTTATGCCCACGGAAGAGGAGACGAACGAAACTCCTCCTCCCCCATATATGCAGAGCTGCTTTCTCGGTGTGCTTGGCAGCTGGAAAACAGAAGAGCCGCTTAATGATACGAACTGGGTCGCATGGAAGGGGCAGATGACCTCGATGCTTCGTGTTAATAAGGTTTGGGGTCACTGTGACAGGACCATCGTCCCCCCTGAAGTGAACGAGCCTTGTGCTTTTGATAAGTGGGCTACCACTGAAGAGGTAACAAACAAAGTGGTTAATCTCCGGGAATCTCAAGGCAGAGCAATTCATCCATATCGCACAGGCCGTAATGGCCAAGCAGATGTGGGATAACCTCATTTCTGTCCACAAGATGCACGGACAGCAAAGCATCACGGCGCTATGTCGTACCCTTTACCATACAAAGGCTGTTGAAGGCGACAATATTACCGTGCACATGAATACAATGTGTTCGTACCAGGCGACCCTTCATCAAATGGGCTCAAAGGTAAATGACGAAGGGATGCCTTTACAGCCTCGTATCTCGGCTCTCAAACCGGGAATGCAGTCATGACTTCGCAGGAACTCGTCGCCATCATTCGTGATGAGTATAATTGAAGGAAGACTGTGCCTGGCGCTGAAGAGGGCCAAGATGAAGGCAACTTGTCTCTGACGATGACGGCACAGCTGGCGACAGGAGCCCATGTACCTGGTTAGGCCGTATTTTACGGCCAGCTGGGGTTGACAATCGGTCGTATCTTATGGGCCAGCAGGGGTCAGGCTGGACTACAGGGTGTTGCCATGATATATGGCCTGGCCTGTGTGTGAAATTGTCACCATAATATATGGTCCAGCCTGGGGGTGGGTTGGCACCATAATAAGGGTTGGGCCAGGATGCAGGTATCACCATAGTGTATGGTCTGGCCAGGGTGTGTAGTTTAACCACAGTATACAGTCCGGCCTGGGTGTGGGTGTCACCATAGTTTATGGTCAGGCCAGGGTACCAGTGTCACCATCATATAGGGCCTGGCCTGGGTGCAGGTGTCACCATAGTTTACAGTCAGGCCAGGGTACCGGTGTCACCATAATATACAGTCCAGCCTCGGTGTAGGTGTCACCATAGTTGATGGTCTGGCCAGGGTACCAGTGTCACCATAGTGTATGGTCCGGCCAGGGTACCAGTGTCACCATAATATACAATCTGGCCTGGGTGTGGGTGTCACCATAATTTATGGTTGGGCCAGGGTACTGGTGTCACCGTAATATACAATCCGGCCTGGGTGTGGGTGTCACCATAATTTATGGTCAGGCCAGGGTACTGGTGTCACCATAGTGTATGGTCCGGCCAGGGTACCAGTGTCACTGTAATATACAATCCGGCCTGGGTGTGGGTGTCACCATAATTTATGGTTAGGCCAGGGTACTGGTGTCACCATAGTGTACGGTCCAGCTGGGGTACCGGTGTCACTGTAATATACAATCCGGCCTGGGTGTGGGTGTCACCATAATTTATGGTCGGGCCAGGGTACCAGTGGCACCATAGTGTATGGTTGGGCCAGGGTAATGGTGTCACCATAATATACAATCCGGCCTGGGTGTGGGTGTCACCATAATTTATGGTTGGGCCAGGGTACCAGTGTCACCATAGTTTACAGTCAGGCCAGGGTACCCGTGCTCCATCTCCACCCTTCCTTAGCTTCAAAAACCATCACATGTGAGTCCTTTGTAGGAACTTGATAGAATGGTCAATCATACCTCTTGAAACGCTAGGGCCACGTCACAGTTGTTTGTCCCTTCATCTAAGAACCTCTTCACCAAGGGGCACCAGCGAATCAGTTTCTTGAATGACTGGTAAGTATAGTTCTCCCTTCAGGACATGACATAACATAAATTCAGAGTTGTCCATGTCAAAGAAAAATAAAAGAGGGGCACGCACTCAATAGAGCCTTGAATAGCATCAGCGGACACCTCATCATCTGCACCAAGTTCTACATGGCAGTCATGCTCTGAAATCAACTCAGAGATAGGTATAGCAAGATCGACGAGCCAGAAAACGGCTCGTCCTTCAAGACGGTAACTATTGATACTGCGAAATGTACACGCCATAAGCTCAAGGGCACTGCCCGTAATGACTGAAAAAAAAACTCATGGCTTTTTCACTACCTTCGCAAGGAGCTGGTTGTTCTCCTCTTCTAGCACAGCAATCCAGCACTTTAGTGCTGCATGAGTATCGGGCATTGTAAGGGCAAAAGAAATTGATTGGGACTTCCCTGGCAGCTACTCGGTGGACTCGATGTGGTTCTTTTAACATATGCTAGACAGATGATCCGGTGAGCCAATGGAGAGACTCAATTGTTGATATTGGCCCTGAATAAATATTACCCAATTTACTGATCAATCGTCTGAAAATTCTCCAGTTTCTGATATCAGTTCAGTTGCTCCATCAACGTTAGGAGTACTTATCTGGAATAGTATGGTTTGACAGATCTTTGCTGATCAGTTTTCGAGTTTCCAGACTGTTGGAATGTCATGGACCATTCCAGGTTTGGAGATTAAACTTTGCAAGTGATGGATTAAGTTTGTGCTGTCTCATGCACATCCACTTCCTTGGGTTCACTGAATGATAAGACAAACACCGGGCCGAGTCAGATGGCTCATGAAAATGGCAAAAAGAAATGCGGAAGAGGACAAACATGGAAATAGTATCAGTGAACAAATGGGAAATACTTCAGCACCGAAATGGCAAACATAGGAATTGTGATGGCTAAGCAATGGCACAGGATAGGTATGGATCAGACATCAGTAGTTGGTATGGCAAAGTGGTGCCACACCGAATGGAAAAGACTTACCAAGCAGTATAGGCAGGTGCATACAAGTGAATCCTGGACTCCGACAGATGGCTTGGCATACAGCCAAGGAGGAGACCTTGCTTGACTCCCTTCAATGAAAGTATGAATGTTGCAATGAGAGCGTGGTGGTAATGGTGACACGTGATGCACAAGTCACCTGACTACTACTTCCAGGCAGGCCGTAATCTTAGTTCATTTCATTTCTAACCAAACTATTCATGTATTCCTATGTCCAACCTCCGGTCCGATGTAAGTATGCACCAGTGCAGAATGGTTTAGATCTCTTACGTGAACTTAGGACACTAGTCAAGGACTAACAAAGATCAGATCAAGGCTCAGGATCTCACCAAAATTTAGCCATGGTGGGCACTTGGCATTGTCATTTGTCAGGGAAAACGGGAATTTTGCAGGGTGATAAGTGCAATTCTAGCCCAATCATTCTGCACTCTTAACTCTAACTTCCTGATGCCCCGACAGTTTCCTCCGGGCTGGGGCTTTCATGACCTGTGCGTGTCAGCACCCATCAATATACAATCCAGTGCCCTTCTAAAGGGTGACTCGCAATCAGATTCACATACCACTGGTAGTAGTTACAGCTCTGATTACTCACACTCATTGGCACATGCAGCCAGCAATGCACAATCCAATGCACCATCCAATGCACAGTCGCATACCAGTGGTAGCAACAGCTCTGATCATAGCTCACACCCATCAACACGGAACGATGCACAATACACCATTCTTCTAAAGCGCCAATCACGCCATGTGAGACGCGGTTCTGATCATGAATCGCACTTGTCATCACACAACGATGCACAATCTGCCCTTCTTCTGAAGGATGACAGTGTTGGACAAGCCACTGCTCTCGATGAGTATGGCCAGTACATCCGTTCCAAAGCTGGAACATCCGTAGTTTCATCCCCATCTCAGTCATCAAGTGCGAATGCACTCCAAACGGTAACATATTCCAATTCACTTCTGCAAAGCCAAAGAATGTACTGATAACCAAATAAATGAAGAACCTTTTGGATATGGAAAATATTGCCACAAGGGCCGTGTGTTTGAAACGACAATGATCAGAAGAAACTTGTCTTCAACCACAGGTAAGCCAGCATATGATTTATAGTATGAATGAATGAGTACTGAACATTTACAAGACTCCACAACGTTGGTTTGGAAGCAGCTCTACTAATTCACCCTGAGTAAACACTGATCCGCGAGTTAAGTGCTGTCGACTCCTTTGCCCATTTGAACTTAGGACGGAGTCAGAAAAATCTCGCACAGAAATGCTGAAAGAGGTTATTAGTACGGGTCTACAAGAGATAAAGTGCTCGTTGGATAAACAGGTGGAGGTGTTGTTAATGATACTTGAGGTGATGAAAGGTAGCAAGTAATGCTAGGTGTACATACAAAGTATGAATACCTTCGTGTCACACATGATCAGAATCCTACTAGCGTTAATTAGAGAGAGAGTTCAGATGTGTTTCTTGTCCCCTATGACGTATCCGAGGACTGGCCTGGTGACCTTGACGGGGACCAACAGTGTAGTCTGCTGACCAGCAGACCCTGAGTTATGAAAGAGTTCTTGATCATACAGCGATCGAATGGAGGGATGGTAACCAAAGCAGCATAGCTCGTGAACAAAAAGAGTATTCTGTGTAAGTATTCACTCTGCCTGACAGGAAGACCGGAAAGACTGTGTCACCCCTGAGTCAGGGATGTCTACATGAAGCACTCATGAATTGCTTAACCAAATGGAAATAGGTGAGGGCATTCAGTGATTTGTCACACCTTCCTGGAGTCCGTCCGATCAATTGAAAAGTATCCAAAAAAGGTCGCAGCAGGTCATAGAGGCTACCAACACATTGTGGCATTGCACTTGCAGCTAATATTCCATTTGAAAAGGTGAAATTTTTGAAAGCCCTCACCTTGAAGCAGGGGACAAACTAGTATACATACATGACACTAATGCTAGCGTCAGCAAATATGGACCTTCAGCCTTTTTGAATTCTCTTTCATGATTTGAAGTATTTCATAGAGTACCTCAGTCTGCTTTCCAAGTGACTCCTGGAGTTCTTTAATGGCATCTTCAAGTCTCTCCGTACAAGATTTGGAGTTCATCTTGAGCTCAAACGGTGCAAGGAGTCAGGGGCGCTTGACCTGAGGTGACACCGGAACAGAATTTCCTCATACATTAGCACGACTCTCTCCAAACTTACAGCACGGTGTCTTGTGGATAGATTGACTCAGCATTTCACCTACTGTGTAATTATGGACCAACTTACCTGTGGCTGACTTAGAGGATCGTTCTCATCTGACCTCTGTCTTTTCAGACCAGTGCTCAGTTCTCCAGTAGCCTGTTTGATCATATCAGTACAGATTGAAATGGTTGACAGGCTTTGGTACATCACCTGTGTGTCTCCTGATTGCTGAGATGGAGATGGAGCTGTGGGTTCCGGTGGGAATTCTACGTTGGCGCGGTGAAGGTATGCACACCACATTCCTTCTCCCCTTTGACTTGGCCAATCTAAGGGTCTACCAGAGCATGGATCTTGACGGCCATCAGAGTGTTCATTGGCCTCTCCATCCCTTCTGCCAGCCAAGTCACCTTTGGCGTTATGAGCCTGCTACAAGCCCATCAGTAATGTAAGTCACTCAGGTACAGCACCGACTTGAACACCAATACCTACCTCCAGAGAACTGCTAGTATTAACATTGTATGTAGGGAAGCAAGAGCTATTACTGTAGCCAGAAGGGGGCTTTGGAGGCATTGAGCTGAAACAGGTGGGTCAGCATTGGCCTTTGAAGCCTCCACTTTTCACCACTCAGAACTCACTGATCAGGTTTTTGTACTACTGTTGTATTGGGTCAGAACTTTACAAACCTTCGCTGTTCCCTGATCCAGGATTGACAATGTTGAGTCCCCACATTGAATATTATGCCGGTGACCATACCATTTTTAGCAATACCATTGATGACGTTCCTACGTATGATGACCCTGACTCGGGCGACCCGGGTCCTGGTTATCACTAATTTGACCAGTTGTATACATGCACTACAACGATCCAAAATGAAGGTGTGACTCAAATGGGATAGCACAAAAAAGGACACAAGTAGTGGGCACATTGCCGTCAATACGCCGGGTGTGGGGCACTGGTGGCCAATACGCGGGGAAATCATCATCGGCGCTACACTGGGGGTGCTGATGACTGTCAGTGTTGTGGACATTGGGACTGGTGGTGTGCTCCATTGACAGTGACCGCTGCTGTCATTGTCAAGACGCTGTGGGTGTAAAGAAAAGAAAAAACTTACTTACTGTTGCTCATCATCATCACTGGCAGTGCTGGCTGCAGCCATTGTCATTGCTGGGGTGATGCTGGTGGCCACTGCAGTTGTTGCTGCTGTCATCATCAGGACACTGGGTGAAAAGAAGAAAAAATTAAATTTACTTGCTGTCACGACTGTTGTCATTGCCGTCGTCGACGTTGGGGGTAGTGCTGGCCACCACCACCACTGTTGATGCTGAGGGTGTGGTCATCATTGTTGACGCTGAGGGTGGGTGGTTGGCATTGTCAGTGGAAGGCTGTGGACAACATGGTGAGGGGGTGCTTACCACTGTCATTGTTGTCGTCGACACGGGTGGTGGTGGTTGGGAGCGTCAGTGGTGGGCTGTTGTCAAGTCCGGGTCTACTCCGGTATGGGGTCCGGTCAAGTCCAGACGAAAACAGACAAGGGCAGAGGTCAGAGGTTTGGGCAGAGGTTAGCCCGGGCCGGAGTTGTGACCGATTGGATTCAATGACAAGGACAACGAGTGTTGATCCCTTGCATAGGTTCCGGTCAGGTGGAGACAGAGACGGAGACAGAGAGGGGACAGGAGTAGTAACTTAGATGATTTCAGACTGAGGAGTACAGGATAATCTACAGAGTACTTATACTAAGTGCAAACTAGGGACGAGTATATATGGTGACAAGTAAACAGCCTAAAGGCGGACAAGGAATGACCGGAGTAAGTACTAGGTCAGGTCCGGTGAAAACAAAGTCAGGTCCGAGTAAAATAAACCAGGTCCGGTGAAAATGATACAAGGCGCAGGATATAACGAGAACGTGGAGAACTCACGAACAGGCAGGGTAGACGGCGAGGTGTGGTAAAGAGTGAATGGATTATAGACCAAGGGTTGTACTTAACGGAGGCATATCTGTGCGACCATGACCGGAGTAACTGTGAGCGACCGGAATTGAGCTATAGTGCTGCAATGCGACCAGAGTAACCGGATAAGACCTGGAGTTGGACATGGTCGTAACAGCTGTGGATAATGTGATGTGGGGGTGCCTACTGCTTCCGTTGCCATTGCCATCGTTGTCAATGCTGGTGCTGTGGTCATTGTCTTCATCTTCACTGCTGGGGTGGTGGCAATTGGCATCGTCAGTGGTGGTGCAGTGAATGACATGGTGAGCGGGTGCCTACCTGCGGTTGCATTGACGGCCGTTGCTGCCGCCGCTGCCTGGTGGTCAACGCGGTCTGTGGTGTTGTGATGACAAATCACAACACTTCAACATTTTTCGGAGTTGCCCTATGCACTGGCGGACCACCAGCGTCGCCATCAATGCAATGACAGGTAAGCACCCTGTCAGGTCATCCACCACCCCAGTGACTATGACGATGGCAATGGCAATGGCAGCGGTAAGGGCCCCCTCACCACGTCATCCACAGCCCACCACTGACGATCCCAACCATACCACCCCCAGCATTGATGACGATGACGATGACGACAGTGGCAGTGGCCAGCACCACCCCCAGCGTCGTCGACGATGGCTCCCGACGAAGTGTTGCGAAAGCGCAGTGGAACACTTTGTGAGACACTCCTGATGGTGGGTTATGTGTCTTTCTTTCCCCACACATCTTCAAGATATCGAATAGGTCAAAGCATACCACAGGCATGTCATAACGCCAAACAGACATGAGGACCCCCTATTTGAACATGTATGGGGGATATTTATTCACATCAGTGGCCTACATTGGAGACCACGTCAAAGCCTTGGAGACAGGTGTATCCGAAGCGACATTCTGACTGACTTCAAGATCGTGCCTGCCGCCATTCAACAGGTATGTCCAAATTTCATTACTCTTCTTGGGAGGACCACTGAGGAGTGTTATGGTGCTGTTGCCTGTGTTGCAAACCAATGGCTCGACATCCTCTTCAGCCATGCTGAAACATTAAATGATCAGGAACTCATTGATCTTATCGCCAAGAACAGGAGCATTGTCATATCCATACTTTTCCCAGTCGCAACTCCGGTCTAACCTTGGCCCGCCTGACCTCTCCTTAGGCATAGATGCAACTCCGGATCTAGTCCGGCCATCTCCAGCCCCATAGCTGCACTCCAGC
>Ga0307518_10003467_pt1 | contig 11376 bp, 8 predicted proteins | sample 25_EM_MG_FD_203889 | JGI IMG/M metagenome (GOLD analysis project Ga0307518, IMG submission 203889) | Populus trichocarpa ectomycorrhiza microbial communities from riparian zone in the Pacific Northwest, United States - 25_EM | ecosystem: Host-associated > Plants > Roots > Unclassified | place... | reverse complement strand
CACTTAAAGCGATGTGTTATTAAAAATTATTGCAAGAAGATAAGGTTGCAAGAAGATAAGATAACATTACCTTTTCCTCTCATTTTTCAGTATGATTTTTAACCCCAGCATCATGAACCTTCTTAATATTTACAAGTATATTAATTAATTTTATAAATTTTAAAATTAATAATTATATAAATTTTTAGTTGTTTTTTAAAGCTCAAACTGATTACGTCTAAAAAAAAAAAATTTAATTAATCAGTTTTTATCAACTTAAGACATCAAAGCACTGGTGATCTGATTTATTGCAACTTTATTATGAAGTTCATTTCTGTTCAGTTTTCTAACTCAATTAATTTCACAATTTCATCTTTGATGTGTTAAGATTTTATAGAATATCATTATAATATAAAGTTACAAAGATAACAAATATTTTCTTTTTAAGTCGTGGTTCGTTAATAACTTTCAGTAGCTTATTAAGAAAATAAGTGGTAAGTCGTGTCTAGTCTATTTTTAAGGCCTTTGGACTTGCTTGGTACTAATAAAATAAATAAACAAAAAAGAGGAAGAAAGAAATAACCCTACACTTATCTGTGACTATTTTAAAATTTCATATTGATTAAATTTTTATACATATATTTATTTTTTAATAAGATTTTTAATAGGTGAAACCATATTTTGGTTTCTTTTCTTTTATTGAATAAATTTTATGTGTGTGTATTTTCTATTAATAATTTATTTTGATAAACAAACTCATTAAATACAATCGAGTAAATTACCTGTGTTGCAATATTTAATATCTTGATCTATATTTGTCTTTTAATTTTTTCAGTTTCGTTTTTGTATATTATTGAATGACTTTTTTCCATTTATTTAGACAATGGTTATTGATTTGTTTAGTTAGATGCATACATAAGCTTTTTAATTTACTTTTAGGACTTTTTCATGTAAAACAATATGTTGAGAAATTTTGCATGTTCAATTTTTTTATTATGTTTTGATGTTTTAGATTTAATCCATATTCTTATGATTTCTGATTTTCTTCCTTGATCATTTTATTAAAGTTTTATTGTTTTTAATTTCACCATTCAATCCAAATTTATATTGTATTTTTTTTCATTTTGATCTTCATTGTTTTGATTTATTTTCCTTTTATTAATGTTTTTATTATTTTTAATTTAACTCTCAAATTGAAAATTTATTGTTACCCTTTGATTTATTTTTACAATTTTAACCCTTATTTTTTTTATTGTTATTTTTTATTTTGGATTTTTTTGTGTAGTTTTAACCCTTATAATTTTTTCATGTATAGTACTTCTAGTCTTATAACTTGGATCATCATTTGAAAAATTAACAGGGATTGAAAATTTTTCTTCTTCTTTTTTTTTCAATATCGTCATTCATCATTGTTTTTAAATTTTTTATTGCCTTATATTTTTATTATATTATCAAATTAATCAAAAATTTAATCTAATTATTAAACTTCTCATACTTCTTTAAAAATATAAGTGTTTTCTAAATATATTTTTTCTGGTTTAAAAAATTAAGTCAGGCTCTTGGCGTCACACTAGCCACCAATCTAATATATATTCGATCTAGAGCATTCTAATTAATACATGGGGAGAAGGAATTTCTTAGGGAAATGAAATAGTAATGGAATTGCCTGGACGTATCAAGAGGATGTGTTTTTCCATTTAGTTCATCCTAGAAATTCAAGGTAATTATATATATCAACCTTCTAAGCGTGCATTTGCTGGATAATTACTAGGATTTAAATTGCTATCATCTGTGACCATCAAATAAATATAAATAATTTAGTTGCTTCAAAAGTTATAGGATATCACTTGGAAACAAATCTTCTTCTATTTTTTCATCAGGTCATGTATGTATTGAAGTTAATTGATGGGAATTAACTAAAACATGTGGGGAAAGTATTGTAGCAATAAATAATACTTTCCCGGGCATGTTTTGGTGTGGCTAAAAAGAAATATTTGTCTATGTTTTTTTTTTCTATTTTAATTTTTTTAATCAATATTTTATTTTTAATTTTATCCTTTAATATTATATTTGTTTTTTATTGGATTATCTTATTCTCATAACACGGATCGTGGGTTTGACAGGTTAACCTGGTTGGTTAAGGTTTTTTTTTTCTTATTTGATTTTTTTTCAATTTTGTCCTTTAATATCGGGTTAATTAAGAATTAAGTTTCATAATTTATTTTATTTGCTTTCGATTTGGTTATTTCGATCTCATGACCTCGAGAATAGTGTTTAACGGGTTAACCCGAGTTGATCCAGGTTGTTTTTTGTGTTTTTTTAATTGAACTTTTTTCAATTTTACCATTCAATTTGGGTCAGTCGGGAATTAAGCTTCATTATCTGATTTGATTTGTTTTCGATGGGGATATCTTGGTCTCATGATCAAGGTTGCGGGTTTTGGTATTTTAACCCTGGTTAAATCAAATCGTTTTTTTTTTTCTTTCAAAGAAGTTATCTCGGTCTCATGTACTTCAACATTGGATTTTTTTTAGTAAATTGTCCTCGTCTCATGACCCGAGTTGCAGATTTGACAAGTTAATCCAGTTGACTCAGATTATTTTTTTTTTTTTCCTAATTTCATCATTTAATATTGTGTTTGATTAAGAATGGAGCTTCATAATTTATTTCAATTTAATTTTTATGAGGTCATCTCAGCCTCATGACCCGAGAATAGTGTTTAACGGGTTAACTCATGCTGACTTGACATTTTTTGTGTTATTTTTTAATTAAGATTTTTACAAATTTCATTGTTCAACATTAGATTCGACGAGATCGATTATGAATTGAGCTTCATAATTTATTTTAATTTGCTTTTTATGGGGTTATCCTAATCTCATAACCAGAGTTGCAAATTTGGCAGATTAATCCAAGTTAAATCAAGTTATTTTTTTTTCTATGAGAATATCTCGATCTCATGACTTGGGTTATGAGTTTGAAGGATTGATTTTGGTCGGTTTTTATGTTTTTTTTATTTGATTTATTTTTTTTAATTTCATCCTTCAACATTGAACTGATTCGGAATTAAATTTCATAAGTTGTTTTAGTTTTCTTTCTATGGAGTTATCCTGGTCTTATGACCCGAGTCGCGAGTATAACTTGTTAACTCGGGTCGCTTCTTTAGATCCTTTTTTTAATTGATTTGTTTTTTTAATTTTATCCTTCAACTTTGGATTGATTGGAAATTAGGCTTTATAATTCGTTTTGATTTGTTTTCTATGAAGTTATCATAGTCTTATAACCCGGGTTGACCTAGTCAATCCAATATATTATTATTTTAATATTAAAAAAGATGTCTTCTTGATAAAGAAATTGAGTCAAACAATGTTTTTACGGGTTGTTCGGATTTTTTTTGGACTATCAAAGTCCATCGAGTTACATTGAGTCAACCTCCACATGGTTTTTCCACTAAAAAACATTAACAATATCTAAACATTTTTTTACGTTCAAGAGAAATTTGACCCAACCCTCAATATAATACGGGTCAATAATCTAGTTCAATCTATCTATTGTATTATAGAAAAATCAAGAATAAGAAACAATTTCCTAAGCTTATTAATGCTAGAGGGAAGTTTGGTTCTTCCCTTTGAAGTTGATTGTGAGATATCTTTCATCAATATTATTCGATGTTGTTACGATTATTTTTGTAATTTGACATTGTATTTTATTGTTCCTTTGAGTTTGAAAGATTAACTTTAGTTGTTTTTTATGTTTTTTTTAATGGATTTATTTTTTTAGTCACATCCTTCTACATTGGACTGAATTGAACTTTATAATTTGTTTTGGTTTTTTTTCTATGGGATTATCTTGATCTTATGATCCAAGTCGCAAGTTTGACATGTTAACTTGGGTCGCTTCTTTAGGTTCTTTTATAATTAATTTGTTTTTTAATTTTATCTTTCAACATTTGGTTGATTGGAAATTAAGCTTTATAATTTATTTTGATTTATTTTCTACGGGGTTATTATAACTCATAACTTGAGTCACCGACTTGACATGTTAACTCGAGTTGACCTAGTCAACCCAATATACTGTTATTTTAATATTAAAAAAAAATGTCTTCTTGAAAAAGAAATTGAGTCAAATTATGTTTTTATGGGTTGTTTGGGTTTTTTTGGATCATCAAAGTCAATCAAATCACATCGAGTCAATCCCTATATGATTTAAATTTTTTTTCCACTAAAAAAATTAACAATATCTCAATATTTTTTTTACGTTCAAGAAAAATTAACCCGGCCTGTAGCAGAGGCAATGATCTAGTTCCATCTGTGTATTGTATTATAGAGAAATTAAGAACAAGAAACAATTTCTTAAGCTTATTAATGCTAGAGGGAAGTTTCGTTCTTCCCTTTGAAGTCGATCGTGAGATATCTTTCATCAATATTATTTGATGTTGTTACGATTATTTCTGTAATTTGACATTGTATTTTATTGTTCTTGATGCTAATTGTCTTCTTTTCAAGGTCTCCATTGTGTGAAAAAACGGCTCAGGATGAGTGGATGGCGCTATTGGCCTTCTGGAATTGGATTCTAGTGATAAACATATAATTCCTGGTAAATTGTTTCTAAGATCAGTAGAGACACTCTAACTCATCAATCATAATTGCCGAAATTGTTACATAATCTAATCTTTATTAAGGATAATGATGCAGTTCATTTGGATAATCTAAGCTTGGGAAGCAGAGAAATGGAAGGTCAGGATTTTGAACACCCCTTGCAGGACAACCCTGAAGAGAACATTGAAAATGATAACACAAGGGCCTATGTTACTGACCATGGACCAGTGTCAGCTCATTCTGAAAATGAAAGTGAGGATCTTGGCTCCGAAATCTTAGATGAAATCAGGTCGTCGGAATCTGTTGTGGATTTTAAAGAAGTGAATAGTTTTGAAGATTTCAAGATTCTTGTAAATGGTTTAGTTATCAGCAGTGAGCTCTCCAAACGCCTTCAAATAAAGTATTATGAGCTTTGCTGCGGTCAAAAACGCTTTCTCCACGACCATCTTGTTGAGTGCCTTAACTGCAAATTGGATGTGGGAATGATTGCCGAGACTATTAACATTGCAGATGCCATTAAAGTTTCAACTGTTACTACCCTCCAGGATAGTTTTAAGAAGTGGGAGAAGACTTTGAAAGCCTTTCAGGGCTTAGGAATGAATGTTGGTTTCTTGCTTGCTAGATTGGAACAGCAAAAGAACCTGTAATGGAACAGGTACTGTCAAAGAGGAGATGAGAACTCTAATTAATGGCAAAGCTTTTGGAGGTAAAATAGACTTCGATTAGGCTTTGATGAAGAGATTGACTCATTGGAGGTTGATACTAAGAATCTGGAGCTAAGTTCCCTATAATGGCTAAAGCCCCGTGGTTAGATGCACCAATGTTCTATTCTTCTTTTTTTTTTAGCTTACGCTTCTTGGAAAGGGTAATGCGGTGCTTTTCTCCGACAGCAGTACCATTAGTGTTTGGCTATGGCTGAGTTAAGAAAGTTTATACCATCTTCTGTCCATAACAATGCCACCAGTTTCCTTAGAAGGTAAGAACACCATGTTTACTGTTGTTAATTGTGTTGTATAATTGCATGACATTAACTCGTTCGAGGGGAGGAAAAACAAGAAATTCATGGAAAACATGAAATACCAAAGGGAGTAAATGCAAGGACTATAACTAAAAAGCTATCCTATTCCTAGCAGGATTCAGAGCAGAACGCTGATACCACTCATAATTGGAGGGGGGAGTTATTACAATAGGTGGTGTATTAGGACATCAAGCATGGCATAGGTCACGTGCTCCATCATAAAAAAAAAACAAATCACATGGAAAGGGGGGGCCCCTGTAGGCTAGTTTTTCTAAGATGCCCTTTGACCCACTAAAGGCCAGAAGCAGCAGAGAGTCCGTTGTCCTGCCACAGAAAAATGGCACTACCAAACCAAAAGAAAAGATCTTAACAGCAACTGTTTGTACATTTGAGCATGTAATGTAACAGTAGATGACATTATTTTGCGGGTGGGGCTGACCTTCTACAAGAAAGCATGAGATGATATATTGGAAGGACATTTGATTACTAACCATGATTAAAAAGCAGTAGTTCAATTATTTGAACGGAAAGACAAGGGACCTCCTTGCTTTTGCAATCAAAAGGATAATAACTAGCAACATTCAAATTGCTGAGTTTGTGTTTCTTTAAAATGTCTACAAAAGATATGAAAATACTCAATCCCAATGAACAAAAAGAAAACGATCTCTACATTTGAAGCTCGCAAGACCATCCATCCCAATTAAAGCTTAAACAGGAACCTACAGTCAATGAAGAATTGAAGCAGATGCTCCAGACTTAAACAAGGGAAGGAAGAGTTTAACCTTCCACATCATTCGCTCCAGTCTTTCCCCATACGAAAATTTGGGGACTTTTAGCCCCTTCCATGAGGCCTTACATGAATTTTTTGCTAATCAGCAACCGAATCCTATAAATTCCGATTCTTGCAAGGCTTCAATAAAAAGAAAACTGTACAACTAAAATCAGGGAAAGGAAGCATCAAAAGTGATCTTGTAGTCTTCCCAAGCAGGTAGTAGCCTCGGGTAAGCCCCAAGTGATGCATGCAATTGGTAAAACCAATTACACCATTAAGAATGGACAGTGAACTCAGGCTACTTCTTGTAGCTACATTCCCAAGCTAGATTATCATTTGGAGGCTTAACCACGAGCTTTTCCACCTCCAAGTGTGAGCTCAAGATCATCTACCCCAATCTCATGAATCCTCTCGCCCTCCCATGGCTTCACCCTACAATTCTCAAACTCAAACTCCGCACCTCTCCCCCTCTCTGCTGCTGCCCCCCAGCTTAAACCACCATGCCTATCAACTCCATCCTGAAAACCACTCTGTTGTGCCACTGGTTTAACAAGATTAAAAGTTGGCGAGGGAGGAGCTACATGGGGTGCCACTGCCAGAAAACTCACCCAGCGGCCAGAGTCCACAGTGGAAGCATCAGACTCGTCACATTCTGGTATTGTGGCAGGCGTTAGATGGTGGCGCCGTGTAGGACTTGATGGGGCAGAAGCTGCCAAAAGGGGATGGTGAAGCGAGTTAAGGGTGCCATTTGAGAGGGATTCCCAGTCAGCTTTCCGTTTCGAACCTCTAGATGTAGGGGAAGAAAGTGGTGGGGTTACAGGAGCACTATTGGATATTCTAAGAGGAGGGAGGTTTGTGGGGATGGAAGCTATGTTTCGGAGGAATGGGAGGAGGTAAGTGGAGGGGTTTCCATCGAAACGAGAGGGGCTTGGGAATGAGGAGGATGTTGGACTAGCATGGTAGGAAGCTACAGGGCTTGGAAAATTGGAGGATTGTGGACTTGGTTGAATTGAGGAACATGCACTGATATTTGTTGGAGTGCCTGCAATCTCAGTTGGAGGCGGCTTGCAGCCCTGTGACAGTGCACATTACAACAAGATCAGTCATTGCTGTGAAAAATTACATGAAAGAAAAGATACGCAGACAGATTAAGCAGAACATACATTTAGTTAAAATTATAATCATAAATTTCCATCCTAAATTAGTTTGATTACAGTGTGGATGAGATTAGGGGACTACTCATGACACTTGGGAAACTGATTACACACAGGCTGGAGTAAATGAAGATTAGATTAACAGTAAAGGTTTTCTTGATTACAAGTAACCCACAATCCACCAGAAACAGAAATCTACTCCCACATCAAATTAAAGCAGGGCAAAAAATTCCAATAAATCGCAGAAAAACAAAACAGTGATAAGAACAAAAACGTAACTGCAAATGACAGCAATTTGGATGCAAAAAAGGAAGGGGGAAAAAAAAGGAATACTTGCTTCACATCCTTTTTCCAAAACTCCAAAGTCAATAGATTCAGGGAAAACAAAATCAGAAGGAAAAACTAGTCAAAACTAAACAGATCAAAAAGCCATAAACCCAAGAAAGAAAACACGAAAAAAATCACAAACAAACTTCTACCGCATGCATGTATAGATCCATAGAAACAAAAACATACTGAAAATCAAACAAACCTTGCGATAAGTGGTACCATCTTCTTCAACAATCCAACCAGCTTCAGCACAAAGTGCTTTCAAGACTTCATTATTATCACAGTGTTTTGGTAACTTAAAATTCCCTTGAGTTCTAAGACCTGTATATATCTTAGCAGCTATAGCTCTTCTCCTTCTTTCTCTTCTCTTGTTATTCTCTCTTTCCTTCCATGTTGGTAACCTCCCTGAGGATCCACCGGCTGTCATCTTTCTTTATCCCCGCCAAACCCTCTCTTTCTCTCAGGTTCTTCTTGTTCCGTGTTATGTTTTCTCTCTCTAGATTCTATGGTTTTGCCTGTGAGATCTCTCCCTTTATCATAAAAACACTCTGCCTTTTTCTTTCTTTCTTTATTATTCAAGCGCTTTTTTTATGAAAGAAATACTGCTTCTTTAGATCCTTCTCTTTCCCTTCCTTTTTCACACTTGGGGTGTTTGCGTTTCACACTGGGTTTGTTTTTTATAGTGTTGTTCATAAATATATTAAATTAATAATTTTTTATATTTTTTATAATTTATTTTTGATATTAATATATCAAAAAAATTTAAATATATAAATAAAATAAAATTTTACAAAACTCTAGTTGCATTATAAGGCCGAACACCCCACTGCTGGTATTAGTAAGAGATTTTATTGGATTCTTCTGGAAAAGGGTAATTGAGAAATTTCAAGTCTTGCTTAACAATTTGAAAAGATGTTTATACTTTTAGGAAGGGGGACTTCTTCTCCATATTTGTGTTTTTCTAATAAGCACTGTATGAAATATGAGTTTTTTTTTTTTTCAAACTAACACAGTTTAAAAAAAGTTAATACCGAATAACACAATTTTAAAAAAGAGTTGTTGTTGGAAATTACGGTTGTTAAAGAATCGCTATTCAAAATAACAATTTAAATAAAAATTATGATTTAGAATCGCGGTTTTAATGCAATCGTTATTTTCAATAGTGTTTCTTTAACAACCACGATTCAGAATCGTGGTTTCATAACAAAACCGCAATTCTGAATCATGATTGCAATGCATTTATAAACACCTCTTTTTCTTCATAGTCGTCGCTCATGAGAGGAAAAAAAACCCTAGAAACCAAAAAATTCTAGATGAAACAGCCTCCAACCGCCCAAAACACCATTTAATCCTCCACCAAAATATCAAAATCATCTTCCCCTTGTCTCCACGAGTATTTCTACCATTTTTTTATTGTTAATCGCGAGCCCAAGCTTTTATGTCCAACCTCCCCATCACCATAACCAGTGGAACTATCACTTATACTTCCATTAGGTTACAAGCAATATGTTATTGAACATATAAATTATGTTGTTTAGATTAAGAATATTTTTCGTGGAAACCTTATTTAATAAGTTTCATTGCTTATTTATTAACAGATGGTGTGGGGTAGATATTTTGAACATCCCGTCTAACATAGATATGAGTGATCAGTTGCATTTCATTAGTCGTTATGGTAGGCACGCTGATTATAATTGGATGATCCACCATCTCCAGTATATATAGATGTGCGATGCATTGAGAAATTTTATTTTTAGAGAGGTGCATCATATAATTTTTAGGAGGAATACATGGGCTGGTACTTGAGTATAATACGTCAAATCATTACACCTAACTCAGCGCAAGTTCCTCCATGCGAGGAGATGGAGTATGAGCCACATGCACGTTGGATTTCAAATGTTGTAAGTATTTGTTATTTTTTATAGGCTTTGACAAAAAAAAATTGTATTTTATTTATGGATTGATAATTTCTATCTGCTTCATATTAGGTTGGACAGTTGTTACAGGATGATCAATGTGATGTAGCCTCGATAATGATAATGGACTTACTCGTTATTATGCATCTTCTTGGTTCGAGACACGTCGTACTACACTTGACTTGTTAGGAGAGACATTGAGCTTCGATGAGGTTGTCTCAGAGGATGAGACCACACAGACAGGTGGAAGTCGTGTTATTGATGAAGTTAGTCATTCCACTCGTCGTCGCAGAAGACATAGATAGGCTCAGATATATTATTATGTTGTGTTAGTTTTCTAGTTAAGAGTCATTTTTATTATTACTACTTTTATAATATTGTTGTTATTAATTGTCATATTGATTTTAAAGTTGTCTTACATATTATGTATTTTCATACTTAGTTTATATAAACATGATTTAATATCGTTAATTAACAAATTAACATATGAACAGGTTGTTTAAAATTTCAAATCATCAATTAATAACTTAAAAAATACACATAAATAAAAACAATGTTTAAAAAACACACGCAATAATTTGGGATTATAGTTAACGAATAAAAATGATGTTAAAATAGCTTATGTTTCAATTACGGCTTTGAGGTTTGGTAATTTATGGTTTTGTTTGGCCTTTAATTATGGTGATTTAGAATTTGTGGTTTTGTTTGGCATTTGGTTATGGCGGTTTAGATTTTGTTTTTATGTAAAATTTAGGATGGGCTATGTTGTTTGACACAACCGCCATTGACAATAGCAGTTGTTAATAAAACCAAGTCTCTTAATAGCGGTTGAGTCAAGTTTATACTATTTTTCAGATATTTTTCTCTAATGTGCTATTTCTTAAAAACTTTTATTAAATTGTACTAGTTTGATAAAAGACCCGATAAATACATAAATGACTCTTTTTAATCATAATAGATATTTGTTTTGTGCTAGATTGTAACCTAGATTGATTTTTTTAGCATGAAAAAAATAATTAAACATTGCTAGCAATATTTCTAATAAAAATAAATTAAAAATCATGCAAGAGTTGACCTGATGTTAACTTAGTCAACTTAATAACCTCAAAAGTAACTTAGATGACCGCTAAAAATATATTTTTACTAAAAAGAATTCAAGATGATGAATCTTTTTAAATATTGATATGACAACATATTAAATTGATCTGGATCAACCCAAGTCAACCTGTCAAATCCACAAAATGAATCATGAGATCGTGATAATCCCTTAGAAAGCAAACCGAAATAAGTTATGAAGTTTAATCCTCAATCAACTTATTGTTAAATGATAAAAAAATATATGATACAAATAATAATCATGAATATAGTACTAATTGAGTTTTTCTAAGCAGAGCCTTGATACTTCATTTTATTGGTCAAAACAAGCCAACCATAAATTATTCTAATTGATGATATTAATCTGAATACCTCTAAAAGCATAGATTAATCACTACTCTAAATATGAGATTGTGTGCAGAATCTTTATATATATAAAAAAACACCATTTTTTTTTAATCATGAAGAGAGACATAGGCTAATTAAAAAACTGGACCAAGGCCTGTTTATTTCATGA
>Ga0307518_10003466_pt1 | contig 11377 bp, 13 predicted proteins | sample 25_EM_MG_FD_203889 | JGI IMG/M metagenome (GOLD analysis project Ga0307518, IMG submission 203889) | Populus trichocarpa ectomycorrhiza microbial communities from riparian zone in the Pacific Northwest, United States - 25_EM | ecosystem: Host-associated > Plants > Roots > Unclassified | place... | reverse complement strand
CACGCCGGTGCCATACCGTAACTCATTTAAACTTTGCTGTTGTGCCCGCTGATACGTAGATAGGACACACACCTCCCCACGCAACCGACTGCGAAATACAACGCCTTGAGAACATGTTGCAAGATTTCCAAATCCGTCGACAAACGCACGGAAATGTTCAGGAACACCATACTGTTCAACCTAGATTAGTTACCGGACACCAACGTGTCAAAACTCACCACCGTTGAACATATTGAATGTGGACTACGCTGAGAAACACTCAATGCCTGCATTGCATTCAGTGCTCCATGTTCGCACCACTACTTTCGAGATTTGGTTATGGATCATGTTTGGACGTGTCTTTGTGATCCCCCCCTGCGATGCTGTCACCAATCCCTGCCATTGAATGACGCGTATCACTTCATTTCCCCTCACCTACTCCATAAATTTGATGCCAAATCTTAGTAAATGAAGACTGCGGAGCGATATTGCAAGGAATTTGCCGACCCATTCGAAGACTACTCCGAGAACAGCGCCACCCAGCAGGTAAAAGCGCTTGCAAATGTAAACGGCTCAGGTTGCCATCCGATTGTCGAACTCAGTCAAGGTTGTTATCACGTAACCTGCTGTATTATTAGTTCATTTCATTTGTTACCTGTGCAGAATGCAGCAGAAAATCGACAGTGGGATGAAAACTGTACGGGGATTTCAACAAGTTCGGAATGTGGGGTGCACAAGGTCAACTCGCTCTCCACACAGAGCAAGTGCATCACCGCATAGATGCACTGCGGTTGAATTATGAATGCTAGAATCGTCATTGGAGGTGGGAGCACTTGTGAAGAATGCGGTGACTTCTTTCGCTGTTCGCCAACGCGCCATGGCCCACTATGAATTTTGACCATGTGCCAATCAGCGTTGCGCCAACTGCCAAAGCCCTAGTCTGCAGGCGATATTCCATCAATAAATCGTAGGGACATCAAGATTAATGTGAATGATCGATGAGGGCCCTGGTCAGGGATTCATTAAAATAGGCCTGCAGGTCGAAATTCCAAGTCTGCTCACATGTGTTTCTATAAATTTGCGCTTGTTGCGCAGCTTGACCCAACTTCCAGTTGTGTACTGTCCTGTGCTGCGCCAAGTTCAGTAATAAAAAAACGAAATTTGCATGAATCTCGGACTAGGACAGTCGAAACCCAAGCATTCGAAACCATTCGGGGACAGTCACCCTCCAGATAGGTAGTACCGATTAGTATCAGAGGTTGTGGCGACTTTTTTGCGAAGCGAAGCACCAAAGATTCAGAAGTATGACAATCGTCGATTTAGCCAGGCTGCAACTGTGATGTGATCCTCCTGACAGTTGGGAGAGTGGCCTACGACGGTCGAGTCAAGTTCATCTCATGATCTGTCTAAGGACAGAAGGGAACGGTGTGGTTCGGTGCAAGGAGCGGAGTAACGAGTTTTTGAATCCAGCACCACACAACTCCACAGTACTGTCGTCGCGCTCATTCGGTCTCAGAGAAGGTAGTCAGTCTTTGACTCCATCATACACGCCATTAGACGCGTATTAACCCGCTACATACATAAATGCCTCGTGAACTTCGACCTCGGAAGTCGCGCGCGAGTTACTCCCAACTAGACGTTGAATCTTCCTCCAATGCTGGCCCTTCACGAGTCCAGATCTTAGATGAGGAGAATAATGGTAACGATTTGGTACCTCAAGGTACATCCACGAGAAACGAAGATGACAATGACGACGACGATTTTGATTCTGATATGGATGTCCACGGACCAGTTGCACGAGCATTGAACACTGGCTTATCCAGTATAAGCAAATCCCCCTCTTCTTGGAGCTCTTCGAAGCGGCCCAAGTTGGCAACGACAGCCCGCCCATCCACTTCCAAACCCCCACAGACTGTCACGACTACACCTATGCCTCCCCCGAAAGTACCCCCGAGACGGACAACCAAGATGTACACTCTTCCAAACCTAAGTGCACATCATCGGCACCGCGCCATCCCCGTGTACCACCGCAGAGAAGACGTCGAGAGACTGGAACACGCCCCTGCGCTTTTCGAGGAACCAAAGATCGCGTTTACGAAGAGCATGACTGCGAGCCAGAGCTTGACGGACAGGATAGGCAAGGCGTGGGGATACAGCGTTGGCCCGGGTCCAGTCTGGGATATATTGGAGGATCGGTCGTGTTTCAAGGAATCTGTCCGGTGGAAGGACGACCCGCGGAAGGAAGCATCTCGGCGGCCGCGAGTGTATGCAAATCTGTTGGTGCGACCGGGCTGGGAGGTTCTAGATTATCAGTGTGTGATCCGTCGTCGCTGCGCTTGAGACAGTTTTGAATGCTTGCTAGCTAGGGATGCACGCGTATATTTGCCTGCAGACACTGTCACGACGGACGAGGGAGGGCTCAGATCGCCCCCGCCTGTTACGTGCTACATGGGGCCATACGGAGAACAGACTCGGGTCGTGTTCGACATTTTCGACAGTCATGCTACATGTATGCTGTTCTGTTTTGTCTTGGTAGCGTCCTGCCGACTGCATTTACACAGCCAAATACTTTGAAGGGGGACAATCGTATGTCTTCAATGCCGGTTCACCCGTTTGGGGAATCGACTGGTGTCCTATCCACCCAGAGGATCGCCCATGTAAGCTAGTGGTGCTTTTGCCCGTGTTCACTCCTCATCTCACACATTTCAAGTCAGGCAATTCACACAGTACCTGGCCGTTGCCCCATTCCCGTCTCGCTCTCACGCACCATGTATTGGTGCGAAAGTGCAGCGCCCTGCACCAGCTTGCGTGCAGATATGGACATTGCGTTCTCGTGAACACGAAGGAAGTGTAGGGGAGGGCACAACGAAAAGTCAGGAGCCTGGGGAAGTCAATTGCGAGATGGTGTTGTGTTTAGACAGTGGGCCAGCTCAGGAAATCAAGTGGTGTCCGTTGCCTGCTCATGACCGGGTTTGTTGCCCCGTCCTTTCACCCGTCACAGACTCTAACGCTCTCAATACAGTGGAACATCGATCGGCAAATGGATACAGCCCGCAAACTTGGAATTCTGGCGGGCACGTTCGAGGATGGTTCACTGTCCATATACGTTGTTCCCGATCCCGCAGATATCAATCATCCACAACGGGACCGATCACTTCCAGTTTTCGGTATGGTATTTCTTCTTTCTGGACATACGGTTATTAACTTCAGACAGTGAAATTGTCCGATCCGGCGCTACGCATTGAGTTGGAGGGCACGTCGTGCTGGTCGTTCGATTGGGCCAATAGCGAAGTCCTTGCTGCAGGGTGCACAAACGGTGAGATCTCCGGCTGCGCTCGATCCCATCTCACGCAACGAGCAGGATACATTGCCGTATATGACGTCGGTGATGCGCTGAATAGGGGAATTGGACCAAGTAAGCCCGTTTCATATAATAGAGCGTTACAAGGGACATGTTTCATGCGCTGCCTTCTTCATAGACCTCCTTCCCACTCACTTCATTTCCGTCCACCAGTCCGCGATACGGGCCATAGCATGGATGCGAGTTCCTCCCACTAGTTCGAATGGAGTTCCTACGACAGGTGCTGACCCGACGGTCATCGCTAGTGGCGGGTATGATGGCGTAGAGTGCCTCACTGACATTCGGGAGCCCCATGGTCATGTAGTCAATCGGACACGAGGTATGTTTGTTATATTCATCGGGCAATGTTGACCGAGTTTTTTTATACTTCACAACAGATGTGATCAATACTGCATCGTATTCCGTATTTGCAGCGGGACCTATCATGATCGATCATGACAACACCGTGAAGGCCTATTCGGTATCGCCCAGCATGCTAGGGCGAGGGCACATTTTGATGGAGCCTGATGGCCCTGTCTGGGTTCGTGCAAGAGGATTTGACCTCTGTCCCTGTTAAACATTCCCTCAGAGCGTAAACGCGTCAGACTATCATCCTCAGCTGGCTGTAGGATCAGCTGATGGGTCGTGTTCAACAACAAACTTACTCAAATCGACACGAAGAGGCGGACTTGTGGTAAGATTGCAGGTCGAGGCTTTCTGGACAACTTATCCATACCGTATAGCCCTTTTTTGTCCACAAAGTGTATCAGATGGATTTCAGTCGCAAGTCTGGTGAATTCCGCATGTTGGAACGATTCCTCCCACACGTCAGGTGGCACTATTGGTTATGTTCCATTGGTGCTCAAATTTGTCTTGCAGGTAACACAAGAGAAGGGGCCTAATGCCAAGGCCAAAGCCAAAGCACGAGCGGTAGAAGAGGACGATGACCCGACGGAGTCCAATTTCAGTACTGGCGTGTGGCCACCGGAAATCGGAGTTCACCGCGTAGTTTGGAACGACGGGAACGGACTTGGGTGTGTGCCGCTGCTAGCATCTGGAACGGGGTCTGGGCTTTGTAGAGTGGACTGGTTGCCAGGGAGATGGTTCAGAGACAAAGTTCCATATGTGAACATACCGAATATGAGAAAGGAGGTCGAGATCGATGAGGACGTTGATTCAGTGGAGGAATAACTCCATGCACCTTCCCATGAAAATTTGGCTACTGGTTCTAAGGGAGGATGGTAATAGGGTGTTGACTATGGTACTTGTGATAGTGGATGCAATGACACGCCGTGCACATGAGAAGAGTATTGGACTATAGGTTCTCAGTAACGACGCCGTAGAAGCCAAAAACGACATACACTTGCAAAAGCTTGCTCAGAGCGCCCCAAACTTGTTCTTATCTCGCAAATGCTGACGGTTCTGCATCCTCAGACGTCGCTTCTCTTCCTTGCCTCCCGGCACACCATCATTAGTTTTCGGCTTTAACAAGTCCCACAACCAGGCGGGGTAGTCCTCGTCGGCTTTTGCGAGTACCGGTGGCTGCCCCTTCAAAAAGTTCAGCCCAGAGAGCATTGTCCCTGGTGGACACGACGAGAGCGGTGGTTCTGAGGAATGAAGATGGTGTGCACTTTACGAGCAGCGCGTTTGCAGACTGCGACTTACTTTCATCCCCCAAAAGTGGTTTTGCGGGCCCTTTTGGTGCTGCGTTCGGGTGTGGGATCACGGAATATCTACGAGAGAAGAGAAGGGATGATGCTCGACGAAAGGATACGCCAGAGGAAGCAGGGAGAGTCATGATTGTGAGTCTCGACAAGGATCGGTCGACTAACTATTCCTGACGATTGACTCACACAAAGCGTCAATTCACTTATGTAATACTAATAGGATGGTCTGATTGATACTCAATCACAGGAAGTCAGATAGAAGCCTCACTAACTAGGTATTCCTCATCATATCTCTCGGACATGCTTGCTTAGATTGGCTGCCACAGACGTATTGGGCATTCGGGAGACGCGGCAAATAAACTACTAACCAGAAGTCAAGTCGACGAGGAACAATATTTTTCTTCGACTCTTTCAATGGTCTACCACCTGCGGGGGACCGTCCATTCGCCACTTATACCATGCATTTTAGGACTGATTTCGGTTGGAGAGAGTCATGCCCTGCTTCTCAGGATCTATCACATTCACACCCGCTATGGTCCGTAACTGATCAAGTCATGATGATGCACAGCTTGGTGGAGGCTAGATCCAACCGGATGCGTATAATCCGAATCGCCGGGCGTTACGGCGACATCGCACCTTGACTCATCCGTTGCGTCGTATAAAATGTAGATTGCAATTCCTCCACTCACTCTGCAAGCCCTTCCAAGGGTAGCATCCAGTCATGATTTGGCAAGATATCGTGCAGAATCTAGCTCACCTGGTGTATGGACGACCTACCAGTGCTAAAAGAAAGTACTCTGAGTTTACTCTCGGTGTATGGCGTGTCGTCCTTGCCCATGGGTCGTTCTTCAACCTTCCTGGTATCAAATATCATCAAGATATTATGAACATTATCCCGCTCCTCCGTCGTGCCTGCGGGGATCTGTACGCGATCAGCCCCCCCATGTTTCTGTTTATGGTCCTTGCACATTTCTGGTACGCAGTAGAAGGCACGTTGTCGTTGTACTTCTCAAGTCAACTGTTATTCCATGTCAGTCATATTGTCCTTGTATGATGTTCCCGACTCACTGTGATAGATCGAACACCGTATAATGGAAGGGCCTAATGGGCAGTCAGGGAGCCACCTTATGTGGGCCACTGTCGCCAGGGCCTTATGTTCTGTGGTTACTACCACGATGGAATGGGCGTCGTGAGTGAACTAGTATCACCTTTTTTTAGTGGAGTTATGACATTTATTGATTATCTAAAGCGAGAAAACTTCGGAAACATACAAAGCTCGGATCAAATACCACATGGAAGGGAGATTGTTTGCAGGTACTTGGGGATTTATCAACCATGTTGTATGATGGCTTTAACATTGCTTCAGCTAAGTTGTCTCAAGACTTATCTGTGTCAACGTCAAGTAAGGGATGATATGCAGCCCTAGCTATGGCTCCTAAATTTCTTTATCGTACAGCCAGCAGCCGTGGAGATTCTGAGACAGTGATCCACTGCCTAGAACATGCCCTAGAGTTTGCAGAGAGCATTATTTCTTCACTTCTTCAGTTGCGGCTCGTTATCCATGTTGTCGATACCAGTGTCCGGCATGCTGGTCTGACGTTGGTCCTTCTTTCCATGTTCCCTCTTTTTACAGGAAATAGGCATTTATTTGGAAAGTGTGAGTGTATTTCTGATTCCAGTTTTGCCCGCCATAAAGGCTCATTGCACCTTTGATTAGCATACGTAGTCCAGGCTATCAACCAGTCATATCTCCGCAAATCAGCTTTGTTGAAGTTTGCAGGAGATCGCCTCAAGCCACAGGTGATCGGTGCAGGTATTAAAGATTATTTACTTGAAGGTATTAAGTGGGGTTTTTCGCATCTGACTTGGTACTTACCAAGATTATGATAAGAATATCACACCGTCCAACACAACCTCCGTGGCGTACCCGATATGTCTCCGGAAATGCTTTATGCATCTCGTTCTCCACTTATTTTTCGGGTATTTTCAAACCTGTGTCCTCAAGCTGTCACGGTACGCCATTTTTCTGCGCTATTATTACCACCTTTGCACATAATAATTGCACTAGCTGTACGCCGCTCTTGTTGCATTATTCAATCCCTCGAAGATCTCGCTTGCTCAACTAGCTGTAATTGAGCAAACAAATACATCGCTGAGACAGACATTTGGGATGCTATCATTTTGGTCCCGGCAGCTTCTCCAGGACGTGGCTAGAATGGGTCAGTTTTACATGAAACTCGACGCAAAATCCGAAATGAAAGATGGAGATACCTCATATCCACGACCAGGATATGATAAGAGTATTGGAATGTCTATAGAATTCAGGTATGTCATGTCCATTGAGTAATTTCTTGGTTCCATTTGCGAACCAAATACTTGTACAGAAATGTCTCGTTTAACTATCCATCCACCAAGACTGACCGCTCGGCGTTGTCTGATGTATCTTTCACTATTCAACCTGGTAATCTCGTTGTCATAGTAGGGTCTAACGGAGGTGGAAAAACGACCATCATCAAGCTTCTCAGTCGTTTTTATGACGTGGATGCAGGTACAATTTTTGTCGACGGTATACCCATCCAGGAATACCGCATGGAGGAATTAAGAAAGGGAATTGCAATGCTGACACAAGAGCACGAGTTATTCCCGGTGTCGATACAAGAGGACGTTGCACTGGGTTCCCCCGATAAATCGGCAATCGGGGATACAGAGAAACTTGCAGAATCACTGAGACTTTCGGGTGCCGAGCAGATCGTGAATAATTTCTCGGAGGGTATCAATACGGTTTTAGAGCCTGTCTCCAATGGTTATGTGAGTTTTGATGGAGACGGGGACGAGGAACTGCAGGCAATATACAAGTCGTTTGCGAAGTCAACGAGTGTTTCCGGTATGTCGACATCTTTCTTCTATTGACTCACGCTACAATGTTGCACTTAGGTGGAGAAAGACAACGATTGGTCGCGTAAGTGTGCATTTTTATGGTAATAGACAGTTATGTATGAACGAGCTTGCAGAGCACGCACATTCATGCGTCTCCTGTCTACACCAGTGAAACTGGCCACCATCGACGAACCCAGCTCCGCCCTCGATCCAGCCGGTGAATTCAAGCTGTTCTCACACCTCCGAGAAGCAAGGAAGGGTCGCACGATGATCTTCGTAACGCACCGCTTTGGACATCTGACGAAACATGCCGATCTGATCATGTGAGCGCGCCTGTGTCTGAGACTGATCATTGTTCTTATGTATCGCAGATGTGTCAAGGATGGGAAGGTTGTTGAAACTGGGACTCATTTGGAGCTGCTGTCTGTGGATGGAGAATATGCGCATTTGTATAATGTTCAGGCTCAAGCGTTTTCATCTGTGACATAGTAGTGTACTTACAACTTCAATGTATTGATTACAAACGTTCCAAAACACCAACTTCGGACAACTTTCCTGGTCATACCAATGCCCAGTCATCCCATCCCCACCGAAATGTGAATCTAAGATATTTCGTGTAAACGACAATTGGAGTCGTGTCGTTTACGGGTTTCTATCTCGATGACCTTGAAAGGGAATACTGACAATGATTGCAAAGAATGTAGAAGCGATGTCATCGAGGTGAGGAAGAAACGCTACAAGGGTGATGATAAATATCATAGAAGCTCAGCTACAACACCAGACTCATCAATGTCAGCGATGAATCATGACAGACAGAGATAGTATTTGCCTTGAGAAAGATGGGTAATGTGTCAGACTCAACGGCGCAGACGTCCTTGAAGGCATCATAGCCAGGTAGTGTGGAATTCGCCTCGATGGTTGTCACTTTCACACAAACAAAGGCAAGGGTGCGACCTTTTGCATGCCGCAAGCCATGGCCAAAGCAATTTCTCATAAGAGATTTGGCCAGTCGAGAGTCAAAGTCTCCAGATCTGACCAGAGATCCGTACGGAGTTCGCCACAGCGCCAGTGAGGTGCAAAGAGCTGGGGAGTCCAGTTCTACGAGCCGCACACGAGGGAAGGCCCGAAAAAGTTGTGTGGCCTATTAATGGAATGGTCACCGGTCTCGACTCTCAATGATGATCCATGAAAAGCGGAGACAGCAGACACCGTCAAATTTGGATTCGAGACCGACAAACACGTCCAAAGGTTGTCTACCTTGGAATTTGGACGCGAAATAGACAAGACGGTTAAGATTCGGTACTACGATTGCCTTCAGGAACTTGTTCATACTGGTGATGCGGAGGGTACTAAGTGACCTGAAATGCGGGAAACGGAGAATTAGGTCGAAGGGTCCAGTCAACAATGCACCCGGACAAGGAGAGTGTCGTTGATGTGCGAGTTGGGATGAAGACTGGGAATGATGGACTGGGTGCATGGTCACAGTGTTGGCCAATTGTCAGATTGAGAGTCCTTAATATAATATATGGTGGCTGGTGAGAAACCATTCATAGTTTCCAAGATGAAGATTGTTCCAAGACGAGGAGCACTTATCGAGAACAAAAAATTACGATACGAGCCCGTCTTCAGAGATGGGACGGTGACACGTCTCAGAGAAGGGAAGTCCGAGTCATCGATCTTCTTGACAAGAACAATACTGTCACCAGGATTTTCAATGAAGCAAAAGCTATGCCAGCGGTGCATACAAGAGCATCACCATTCCGAAGGAAGTAGAAAGCATAGTGAAACTGGCTGGAGACAAGCTTTAATACATATTGCTTCGAGGTGGAAAATTCCGAGTGGTTATGCACAAATTCAAATACCGCCGACCTATGTTATCCAAGGCAGACCAAAGATTCGATGGAAGACAATCATTCGCTCTCCGACTTGCTTTGCACTAGGGCTGTCAACGGTCATCTTCATACGCATCATATAAGTAAGGAGAGTCTCGACAAGGATGCGTCGGAACTATTGCCTGGCTCAAATGCGCTGACTACACATGTAATTTCAACTTCATATTTAACCCCGAGCCACATTCAGCGAGGATGGTTTCGGATCGTGTCAGCGTGTCCGTAGAGACCTCAATGACAGTACTCAATGGATCCTTCTAACAAAGCTGTGGGCGCCCTAAATTTACTTCGCGGAATGCCTCAAATGAGACAAGGCTATCGTTAGAATGCAAGCTTTCTGCACCGCCCTTCCATTTGCTCCCGGATACAAAGGAACTAGCTTTTGGTGACAAGACGCACCAAATGACGGACGAAGTGACTCGCATTTAATTTGGTGTAAAACGACTATCTGGGTCCTTACACGAATGACCTCTTGTTGAGATGTCTTCAATATTTCAATCCTTATTCAAGTTTGTCTCATCGCCAGTATCCATGATGGCTATCCTACCTTTGAGGCACCGACGAGATCTCGAAAAGGATGAAGGTAGACAGGTGAGCCATGATTTCCCCTTCCCTATCTTCAATCTCTGGTTCACGTCCTGCTCTACTTCATCATTGGGATCTTCAACAAACTTACAGGTTCGTCAGTTGCTACACAATATAAATGGCACTCGGCAAACAAAGCTTACAGCATTACTTCTTAGCAGAGGGACTATGCTGCAAAATCGAGGAGCGTACACGACGAACTTGAGAATGAATGGAATAGAAATAGAAATAATAACGATCGCGAACGTTGAAAAAAAGGTGATGCATTTTCAGTCTCAATGACCATTTTAAACAAGCTGAATATACGACCGACTATGCTATTACGAAGCTCGAGTCCAACGTTACATATGCTATCCAACCCCGTGATGATGGTCTGGTTGCAGGCCGGATGCTGGTACCCAAGCACAGGAAGTCATAGAAGCCTCACTAACTGCGTCTTATTGTTTAGACTGGCTGCCGCATACAATGATACTATGTATGAGGCACAGGCTGGAACGAGATTAGGGGAGGCTGTAACGGAATGAAAGTTCACAGCGCGGAAAATAAACTATTAACCAGAAATAAAGTTGTCGAGGAACAATTTCTTCGAGTCTTTCAATGGTCTGGGAGACTACTAGAGCAACTTCTTCACCATTAGGATTCCGAAACGGGAGAGTCGTCCCTGCCTCTCGGGTTCTACCACACCCATATCCAGTATGGTACATAACTGATCAAGTCATGATGATGCACAGCTCAGGCATTCTAGATCCAACCGGACGCGCATAATCCGAATATAAAATGTAGACTGCAATTCCTCCACTGCCTCTGCAAGCCCTTGGTGCCTCATCCCCCCCTTCCAAGGGTAGCATCCAGTCATGATTTGGCAAGATATCGTGCAGAATCTAGCTCACCTGGTATATGGACGACCTACCAGTGCTAAAAGAAAGTACTCGGAGTTTAATCTCGGTGTATGGCGGGTCGTTCTTGCCCATTCGTCGTTCTTTAGCCTTCCTGGTATCAAATATCATCAAGATATTATGAACACCATGATCCCGCTCCTC
>Ga0307518_10003465_pt1 | contig 11380 bp, 6 predicted proteins | sample 25_EM_MG_FD_203889 | JGI IMG/M metagenome (GOLD analysis project Ga0307518, IMG submission 203889) | Populus trichocarpa ectomycorrhiza microbial communities from riparian zone in the Pacific Northwest, United States - 25_EM | ecosystem: Host-associated > Plants > Roots > Unclassified | place... | reverse complement strand
GTTCGATTTTTTCAATTTCAGGCTTATAAGACCAAAACGAACCGAACCGGTTGGTTTTATCAAAATTTTAATCGGATTTTTTCACAGTTTCATTTTTTCAATTATTTTTTTTTAATTTTTTTAGTTTAGTTAGTTCTTCAGTTTTATTTTCAGCCACCGGTGATTTATATTGTTTTAGCCAATGATATTAGCTGGGCTACCACGATTTCCAAATGGTCATTTCATTGAGAAAAAAAGAAGAAAGAAGCCACCTCAACAATAAATCAGCTATGGTTAATTACTCTCAACTTTTAATCATTACAATGTTCTAGTTCTAAAAAGTGTCCACAGAATTCTTATCCACTTGTTAAAATAATAATAATAAAAAAGATGAAAGCAGAATATTCAAAAGTAGATTTGTCTTAATTTGTCATCACAATTTTTCATTTCTAGTAAGAAAATCAAAATCAGGCCATAATAGTTATGGTATTTGTTTTTTAATAAAAAATAAAAAAATTAATCAGATATAAAACTCAACAAATTCAGAAAGAACTTTCATCTAGCTGCCCCAAAAAATTGTAGACTCGATCAAGTCACCCAGAGCAACCTTACTAGAGCCCAGCAGCACTGGTCAATTTGAGAAATTGACAGAGGTAATTATCGAAGCTGCTGGTTGACCAAGAAAAAAAAACCATATGAAAGGGGGAAAATGGGCACAGGTGAATAATATTTCTGGTGCTCTTCTCCTGGACAATTGGTGCAATGAATTTGATTAATGGGCATAAAAAGGGAAGGACATATGTAGGTCCAACTCAATGTGCAGAAAAAATTAAATCATGCTTTAAAAAGCCAAGAGAGGCATGGCAGCCTAAACTTCTAGGAGACTATGGTTAGAGTCAATGGATCTCTAGCTCCATGGAGCCTCCTAGCTCCTTCCCTGCTGCCAGGGAGAAAAATCAAACCTTTTGGTTGTCTTGAGTTTGGTGTACTTTTTCTTTCTTGTCGCCTGTAATTTTTTGGAAAATAAATAAACCAAACAATAGAATTTAAGGTGTTCAATAATTAGTATTATCCTGAGAATTTGTGGATCAAACAATTGAGAATAGATATATATTGGGATAGGAATTTTTTATGAATATATTTCTTTTTAAAAAATAAAATTTATTTTTAAATTAGCTTGCATGTTAATTGAGAATATAAACTATATTCCTAAGTGATTTTAAAAACGCAGTACTTCACATTAAATATACTTAGAATATATATTTTGCTTCTATATATTTATTTCATTTTCACTCCTTTTCTCCTCATAATTAATAACATAAAGCAAATATCATAATTAAACATGTATCTATATATCCATGTGCGTGTGTGAGTGCACGTATAAAACTCGTTTTTATCAATATATATGCATGTCTGATATATAAATAAATAAATAAATTATATATGGGTTTATTTTTCATGTTACTCTTCTTTTCTTTTTCCTTTTCTTTTGTTAACAAATTAATATTTCATGTTATGCATTATGGGTATGCATGTGCTTCTTACACGTTGCTATCTGATCACTTAGAGAGATTCCTAATAATTCTATGAATTGGACAACCTATGACTACTCGATCGGAGTTGGAAGGGGAAGTGTACACAGAGAAGCTCTTTCCATAAATTCATAGAATTATTAAACCCAACGAGTCTTGGATTAATTTTTATATCCGTGGCCGGCCCTCTGTTTACCAAACAAAGCGTATCGTGTCGTCTTTCAAGATTTAAACTTGAGACTTGTAAATATCAATCTCAAATCTTAATCATTGAAACATTCATGCAATGACAGCTTTGGACATTTAGCTGAATCCTCCTAACTAGCACTTCCAAATGGATCAGATTCATGGAATCTTGTAGCACATAGTCTATTACCCTTTAAGAATGTTATTATTAGCATGTGATGGAATTGGATATATAACCATGACATTTGCATTTACATGCTAATGACACTCAAACTCGACCCGACTCAATACATGAATCTGGAAATTTGCTGATTTAAAGTATAAACAAAGCTAGTTAGATTTGCCTTTAACTTGTTTAGAAGATTAACTTGATCAAATCTAGATAACTCGACAGATCAACTCGTGACTTGATTAACCCGATTAAATTCATGTAAGCTCTAATGATTTTATCTTTTTAAAATTTTTATCCAAAACAAAATTAATTTAGTTGTTTTTATTTTTTATTTGTCCCAAACTACATTGTTTTTATACGAATATGGATTGACATAGATGGTTTATAAGTTGACGTATACTTTTGCCTGGTCTAATATTTTTGGCTAGATAATTTGATTTTGGACAGAAAGAGGGGAGAGACAAATAAAGGGAAGGTAGAGGTGGTGCATGAATGAAATTTCTGGGGTGCTTTTTTCAGCAGACCATGAAGTGCATTGAATATGAGTTGGAATATCGCATGGGATGACAATGTGATGGTCCTTGCTGAGAACGTGGGTACGAAAGTGCAAACAAAGGCTATAGTCATTGGATCTCTTTCAAACCCTATGATCATTTTCCTTCACGTATTGCATATCTGATATCCTCAGCTGCTAAATATTATACCTAACTTGGTAAGATGAGAAGATATATAGGAGTACGAGAATCCAAATACTTCAAGGAATTAGCAAGATGATCTTACGATTTTCAAATTTTCTTATATTCATGCATTCAAACATTAATTCTTCCAAATGATATTTCCAGTTATTGTTCAACATATATCTTCCATTGTTAGGTATATAGATCTTGTGCCAGTCCCGTATTCATTTATGATATAAACAGTCGTGCATCAAGTACATGTACAGCAGAATATATATATATCTATATAGTATACCAGCTTGGGAATTTGGGAAAGTTAAAATTCATGTACACATCTAGCTATCTTCTCTGTTTTCCACAAAATCTCTTGTGAGGACGTAGCTGGTAAGGTTACTGCATATGGTGTTGTAGGCGGCACGAATTTGAATTTCGCTAATATCTTTAGGAAGAGAATAAGTGTGCGTGGAGTTAAGAATTTGAAGCTAGGGGGATGAACATGTGTTTACACACAATGCATATAGAAATTGTTGGTGCTCAAGAAGCATAGCGTGATGATAAAGGATTTGAGATCTGTATAGCATGTTTTGAGTTCGAGTCAGGGCATGCATTTCTTATAAGAGCCTGGGACAGCCGGAGTTTTTCTCGCTCACCTGGACCCATAAAATGCGCTTTCCGAGAATGGGGTTTCCTCGAATAAAAAAAAAAAAAAGTTGTAGATTCCTAATATAAAATCATTTATTAATATTCATTGGATAAGCTTTTTGATTGAGATTATTTTTATTTAGTATTATAGTTTTAACAACAAATAATAGTCATAGTTTGAATCTCATAATCTTTTTCTCTTTAATTAAATTAAAAATTAAATACAAGATAATTGTGTTAAGTTGAGACCATTCTTCAATAATTGTGAACTAAAATGTAATTGTTTTTATTTTAAAAGGCCAATTTTACATGACTATTTACTTAAAATGGATATGACATTAATTAATACTAAGTTTCAAGGGATATTTTGATATCTGGAAGGTCTTGGCTCCCGTCTGCACCTCTGGTTCAACCCATAAATGAGAGAAGTTTGAGAAAAAAAAGATTTCTTCTTATTGTATATATTTTGCTCAGATATCAGTGCATGTGCTCGATCTAGATAAATCAACAGGAGATTTCATTTATAGGTTGTTTAATATTTATTATGAAACAAAAAGAAATATAAATGATTTAATTTATATCTTTTTTTTTCAATCCTCAACATTTATAATTTATGATGTTTCCTATTCCTCGATAATGTCAATTCGCAGTGGTATGGTCTTCGGCCATTTTTTCTCTCGGTTCCTTCTCTCTGTGCGTCTGATTTTCATAGCTGCAAATATTGTTTTTCTTTCTACAACATGCATGATCAAGTCGATCTATATTCTTTATTTGACAGAAGTGCGTTCTTGCTGAAGAAAAGCAGCTGTCAGCGCCTCCAATTCTTAATTAAATCTATTTTATAATCTCATGAACCGATCAATCCATTCAATGGACGCTAATGAACAAGTTTGTTGAAACAAGTTGGAGAATCGAGAATTAATTAATTAATAAAAAAAACCTTTATTGATCTAGTAAAAAATCTAGATTAATTCAGTGACATGATCAAATTTTTTTTTTGTTTAGACAACATAGTTTTGAATTTATTTAAAAAAAAAATTAAATTCGTCTTCTTGATTGTAACTTGAGCTTTGTTCTAAATCAACCCGTATCGGGTTTTAAATTGCAGATGGCACTCGTGCAATAAATTCCAAAAGCGTCAATACCATTGGCACGAATTAACTGTATGCAGTTCAATCCTTGATTTCCAGAGCGGTTGTATCTTGCATAACATGACAAAAACTGAGGTTGTCTAAATGAGCATTAAACTAACCAATCCAAGTTCCATGCGTGTATCCTCTCTTCTAGTCTTCTTGTAATTTATTCAAGGAAAGCAGGCCACCGCAAGGGGCAGCGCAGAACTAGCAGGTTGTAACCGGCCGGCCAAACAAGAAATAAAAGGATGCGTGAAAAAAGAAAAAGAAATAAAAGGATGCGTGTGAAAATAATGAAGTAGGAAAGGGCTTTAAGAAAAAGAAATGTCTCTATTTTTTTAGGGACGAATACATATTTATAATAACAAAAACAAATCCTTAAGTGCAAGGACTTGAATGACGAGTTTCCAAAGTTGGAGGGTGTTATAATTGCCCCCTCAAGTATGGATATTGTCAATTGTATCCTTCTCCGAAAACATTTGTCTTCAATTATTCGAATGGAGCTGGATATGAAAAGACTTCTATCTCTGTAAAGGCAGGAGACGAGCAAGCTATCCGATGTATTTGAACACAAAAACTGATCAAGGAATTCATGAGACTTCTTGTAGTATTCTAGCATGCATGATACTTCAACCAATAAAAGAGACGTCACGGGTTTTAATTAACCGTGTGGAAAACGCTTATTAAAAGTAAGTTAATTTGTCTGAAAAATGCATTAAATTATTGTTATTTTTAATGTTTTTTTTATATGATTTTGATGTATCAATATTAAAAATAAAATAAAAATTATTTTTATTTTCTTTTAAATAAAAAAAACAAGCTATGTCATGTTACCAAACACGTTTCGTTTGAATTCCCATGTCCTCTTCTCCAGCGAGGAAAACTTGTCGTCAATTAATTGGACACAATGTGAACTTAGTTTTACGTCAAAACTAAACGTCCTTAAAAAATAGCAGCTTCTTCTTCTTCGACTTTAAATTCTCTTTCTTTGCCACCACTTGTTATTTAATTAATTATTAATTTGCCACTAACCCACTCCCCACCATTCTAGAAATGTATTTCTAATTTGTGGGGTTCTTCTTTGAGCCAAGACTGAACCTAAAGGACTCCATCCCCAAGAATTCATTGATTTTGGATTGCATTTTCTGCAAGGCAAGTGATCTGCATGTCAAGCATGTACCACGATACAAGCAAGCATGTACCACGATGCAAGCAAGCACAAACATAAGATTTAGCAGACGAATCCCCGACGTAACAGGTAAATCTGGAATTAATCTGACTAGGTTTTTAATTTAAAAAAATCACATCAAATTTGATTTAATTTACTTAACATGTCAATTTATAACCTTGTCAAAACTCGATTTTAGACCGAAACATGTTTAATAACTTTGGAAAACAGCAATTAGGTTTCAGATCTCAAACGGTTCTACGTGCTCTTTTTAAAAGAGAGTGAATATCATTGTGGATTTATAGGCACACGGTTCCTGCATCCCAATCGAGTGAATGAATATTCAACATAGGTTGGCATGCCACCATATCTACATCAATTCTAGAAAAAGAGAGAAAAAGAAAGTGAAGGCACTCTCTCACACTCTTTCTTTTTATACATTTTTTAAACAGTAAATTAAATTAAAAACAATTAGTTTCAAGTGGCTGTAGACGTGGGTTTGGTCAAATATATTATATATGTAGTTTTTTTCTCGGTATATATGAAGTTTTGTGGAATATGTTTAGGGTTTTGAATAGATGCCCAGATTCAGTGTAGCCTCCTTAAGCATTTTATAACGATAAAATTGGAATTTAATAATATTTAGTTGATGAACCCTAGTTGTCTGGGTGGATGTATTGGTTCTGGGAAACAACCAAAAATGGCATCCAGTTTTATTATTCTAATGTTTTGATCTTCAGTACGTTCAATGCATTTTTTTAAATATTATATTGTAATGTTCTTTGAATTGGCCGTATGCATGTGTAAGATCATCTTTAGAAGGCTTAATTTTTCCTTTTTTTTTGTTTTTTTTTCTTTCCTTTCCAAAATATTAATCTTGAACATGGATTATACCAGGAGAAATTCTGTTTATATAGACAAATTTATTTTATATTTTTATCTCATACGATTCTGTTTTCACTATTTCTGTTTTTTATATAGCTAGACAATATACAGTGCAATGCTAGTTTCCTTGAAAGATTGAATCATTAGCTGCAAATAAAATTATTATGTTGAAACAACTAAATTAAGATTCCAGCAAGAATTAATACAAAACATATTGAAACAACAAATTAAGCCAAAAATTCATACTTTCTGAAAAGAAAAGGTTAATTTGGGCTTTGAACCACAAAAAATTAATATTCTAATAATGAATAATTAAGTAGTAGCAGTATCACTGTTTTGGGATCATTCCTAACTATGAAGATTCGCTGGTCCATCAAGATCATTCATTTAATGCAGCAAAATCCTTGCATGATCTGAAATCTTATATATAGAAATTTGCACTAAACATTCATTCTTTGCAGAGACACGTTGGAAGATGTGTTGAAAAGATTTGTGTTTCATCATTTGATTATATACTATATTTAGCATAATATATATTACTAACACAAACGACGTATTTCATCATCAATGTTTCATTGAAATATCTGGCATGGAACCACAGGCATCAATCTTCTATAAGCTTCACTTGCAAGAAGGATTTTCCTTTTCCTTTGTATTAATGATCTCAGGTAAGGATATTGATGAGCTAGCTTTCATGAACCAAGACTAAATCTTAGATCATAATATCATCTGCAAAGAATGTAGTGTACTATTTTTGCAATGCATATCCCCTTTATCAAGCCAACTGACTTGTCCTTTCGAGCTTAAAAAAAAAAGAAATTAGATATCGATGGTTATCAAGTCTTGAATTCATCAGGTTAATTTATAAATTAACTCAGATTTATTTTAAAATAACATTGTTTTAAATAAAAATCATAAGAAATTTTTAGAGTTGATAAAGTCGGGTTTCAAGCGGGAGTAATTGGGTTAACCGAGTTGCTAAATCCAGCTCAACTTTAATTGTTTAGGAGGGGGAAAAAAGTTGTGGAAGTGTGGGGAACAAAGGGGAAGAAGCACAATGTTTAGTCAAATGGATTTGTTGAACCTGCAGGGGCATTTGAAATGGAAGTGTTCTAGATGACCTCTGGGCATTATGTAGCATTTTTTTCAATCTCTGTGTTCTAATAGTTGGGGGGGCATCATCTATAGCCATCATTTTTTTGTGAAGTTTATCATGCAACTTGATTTTTTTTTCTTTTGTTACAGAATTCATTGTACAAGGCAGTACTTGTGCTTTTGTGAGTGCATGCATGCATGTATCTCTTTCATTTTACTAGTAACCACATCTTTTCTTGCTTTTGGTTGCCTGGCAAGATCGTGTTAAATCTGCAAGGCTCACAGATTTTTCAAAAATAACGGCTGCGTTGGCCATTTACCCGTGAATGTGTATAAAAATAGTTTTAAAAAAAACTAGCTTTTGGTTTACTTGTACCATTTATTCTTTGTCAACACACTGGAGTTACTTCGAGTTCTAACAATTGTGGACTCTGATGACCCATCTGCAATTTCTTATCTGGTCATCTTCAATGACTAAAATTAAGAGGATATCACATGAAGCAATCCAAAAACATCTGCAGCCTTGGCCGTTCCTGCTAGGTTTGTCTAGAAACACATCTGATCGGCCTGATAGTGCTATACAGTGGTATTTTTGTGTGGTTTACAGGATGAATTTTAAGTTGGACTTCTTCAGATTGATACATTAGGGCTTCCAGACCATCAGATTTTAACAACACATGACAAATGGACTAGGAACCTCTTCACTGGCTGCTCGATTGACTGTTCTGGAATCTTACTCCACATGAAAAATGCCCAGCATCGACTGCGTGCGATTCATCACCATGCTATTTACGAAGATTTTAAGTGTCGAGTAAGAAGCCAGGTCATGTATAAATCAACGCAGATCCAAGATGCATGCAAGAGAAGAGTGGCTGGTACTGTATTCGGTACACAAGATGCTTTCAACATGGCATTTACAGAATAAGAAAAGGATGGTTATTTGACATTAAATTACAATTGAGTGGAAGCACTTCCTTGGACTCTCTCACTCTCTCTCTATCTCTCTTCTTTTTGTACATGGCTATTTACAAATTACAGAAGATTCTTATGAGTTAAAACAGGTAGGAATATATGTGAAAAAGGTGAGACAATCTTCGCAATTGAAATTCATCAATCATACAATCCCTCCTGCTCCCATACATCCACCAGAAAATCAACAATCTCCTGTTAAGTTAAAATCCAATCCGTGGATGTCAAAACTGTACAGTTACGATGAAATGCTAAAAAAACAGGGGAGAAAAAACCTGACATGCATTAACTTACAGAAAGAGGGATGGGCCGAGGAAAAGGATTTCTGGAACCTTGTAAACCTTCAGTTGCATTCCAACTGAAAAGATACAGCAGACCAAAATGAGAAAGAAAAAATGCAGAATGCAAGGAATTTACAAAATCCAACTCTTAAGTTATCCTCAGTTTATCTGTCACCAAAGCACCACGTGCTGATTGTGATATATGAGAACACAATAGGGATTAGAAGCCACAAGAGCAGGCAACCACTAGAAGTGATGATTTTGCACGAGAACAGAAAAACAGGGTTGCCAAAGAACATTTCTCAATAGCCTAAACTTAGAAAGCTGGAGAACCTCTTATTAATGTTGCCTTTACTGGGGGTTGGAGAAAGCTAGAGCATTTGAATCAAAATAATGAATGTTTAGAAGAAAGAAAACACCTTAATCTGGATTCCCATCTTCGCTGATTTTGGTTCCCAGATGTGCCACTTCCAACCCATCGAAGCCTTCTCTGTTGCCAGAGAAGGAGACCTGAAAAGAACAAAATGTCAATGCCACATAACATCATGAACAGTCAACTAGAACAGATAAGCTGCAACTTACCATGATTTACAAATTCATTATTGCTGCTCATGCTACCAGTGCTGCTACCAAGATTGTGGTTTGATACACTGATTGATGATATGCTTCTTTGAGATTGAACAGTACTGTTGTCCAAGTCACATGTGCTGGAACTCCAAAACTCATTTGATATGCTAGGTTTATTCACTGCTCGCCCTTGTATTCTCAATCCTTGCGATGGCTCATCCACAGCAATAATTGGCGTGGGTTTAGTGCAGCATCCAAAACAGCCACTGTTCTGTTGCAAACCAAGTTAAAGCATATATACAAATGCAAAACACAACAACAACAAAATATTGAGTGTTTGCACCATATGTATGAAAGTTGACAGTAGCAATGGTCATAACAAGATAAGAAGCATCATACAATCCAATTCACAACCATTAATTTATCGAGATGCAACAAAACCACAAACATTTGTTCTAGACAGAGCAGGAATAACGAAGTAAAACTTACATTCACAGGTTTCTTTCTATTTTATTGCCACGGAGCTAATGGAAGAAGTTGCTCTAAATAGGGCTAGAACTTAAAGGGCACAACAAGGATTCATATAGCTGATAATGAGTAGTTTGGGGTATGACTTGATTGGTTTGAGTTGTGTTCATCAACTTTCCACTCTTGAGACGTACCTTAAGGCACAGTTGAAGTACAGAAATCAACAATTATACAAACTGACCCAAATCACTGTTCGCTTGATCAATTTTATTGGAAAGGAATAAGCAACAACATAATACGATCCATTATCTATAGTATCATAAACAGTTCTAATTTTAGTTCTCTAGCTACAAGAACTGCCATCTTCCAGCACCCAAATCAACTAAGATGCTTAATACTCTAACCCTTAAACTTTTAGCTAGGTCCCTTCTTAGGTGACTAGAACTCAACCAAAAATGAATTCCATTACAAAAACATAATAACTATAATTTCAACATAAAATCTTCTCTTCTTTCGAGTTTTAAAAATATTATCTACTTAAAAATCCATGCTCTTTCACATAGTTTTCCACAACTGCACACAGAATTTGAATTTAAAGTTTCCAAATTTATGACAACTTCCTTCCTTCAAGCCACCAAAGATCCTCCTCTAACCCAATCTTTCTTTCGCTGAAACACTAATCCAAGTCAAGTTTCCAATTCCCACCACATCTTCATTAATTCCCGCAAAATAAATAAATCAACTTCACCAAAAATAGAGAAGCCACAGAAGTACTTACAAAAGAAGAAACCATTATTATAAGCCAAAAAGAAACCAAACCTAGTTGTTCTTTTAAGGTTCTTAGCTCAAATTCAAGATCTAACCCTCTTCCAATGGACTCAACACTCATTAGTACCAAACCCAGTAGTCCACAAATGAAAGCCAATCATAACCAAATAAAGAAACAAGGAATGGGTTTCTGAGGACTTACCCCATAAAAGCGAGAAAGTGACCGATCCAAGCAGGCACGGAGCTACTTAATATCACCATTAATTGTTAATGTCGAACTTGGTGGTGGAGACCGAAGAAAAGTCGATTAGTGAATAGTATTAAAGAGGATGATGAGTTACTTAAGTAATTAATGTTGTGATGTTTGGTATTTCTGTTTTTTATTTTTAACAGCTATTATTACTTTATAACTGCTAATTAATTCTTTCTACCGCCTTTAGATAATATTTTTTAATATAATTCTCATGAATTTACTTTTTATGAATTATTCGTTTTGATATAATTTTTTTCTTGCTCACAGCATATATAAAAAATCCTTGATATTCTACTTTTTAAAAAAACAAATTATTATTATTTGTTATATTGGAATCTATAGATTCCAATTTTATATTTTATTGTGATATTTTTTTTCTTTGGATCAATTTTTTCCCCTTAAAGTTCAGGTGAGTGGGAATTATTTATTTCAATTTTTGATTTCATGCCATTGCCCCAACTCACTTAAATATTATTATTAATTATTTTTTTCTGCCTTGTTTGAAGGTTTAATCCTATACATTTTAAATTTTAAGTCTTAACTTTAATATTACTATATTACCAGTTTCCCTTTTCTGATCAAATCTTGAACAAGTAATTCATATA
>Ga0307518_10003463_pt1 | contig 11381 bp, 5 predicted proteins | sample 25_EM_MG_FD_203889 | JGI IMG/M metagenome (GOLD analysis project Ga0307518, IMG submission 203889) | Populus trichocarpa ectomycorrhiza microbial communities from riparian zone in the Pacific Northwest, United States - 25_EM | ecosystem: Host-associated > Plants > Roots > Unclassified | place... | reverse complement strand
AAGGCATGCTGCCCATCCGGCGTGACGACGTGCAGGTCGACCTCCGCCTGGTTGTCGTCCCATGCGCCGATGACCCGGATGACGGCTTGCGGCCGGCCCGTGTTCACTTCATAGAACTGCACGCGCTTGACGGATTTACCGTCCGGCGCGCGTACTTCCACGCTGTTCGATCCGGCCCCGAACGAATAGGCGCGCGCATAGCGGCCATCGTCATCGGTGTACAGCGGCGTGGGATTGCCGTTGACGACCAGCTGGTGGAACGGCCGCTGCTTCGCCACTTGGCGCAGATGCCCCTGGATCATGCGGCGGTTCTTCTGCGTGCCGCGGTCGATCAGCGCATACGGATAGTTGACCGCCAGCTCGTCCGAACGGTCCGTCAGGCCGGCGCGGTTCCAGCCGCCCTGCGGCGTGACGACGCTGCCGTCCTGCGCCAGCGCGGGCCACGTGGCCAGCGCCAGCAGCGCCGCAAAGAAGGAGTGACGAGGTTTCATAGGGTCTCCAGGTTCATGTCGACGAGACGGCGAGCCAGCTGCTCCACGTAGTCTTCGTCCTGGCCGCGTGGGTGCTGGCGCAGGCCGATGTGCAGGTATTCGTGCGCCAGCGTGATGCGGTCCTCGCGGCTGGACAGCGGACGCATATAGATCCGGTTGCGCGACTGTTCCGAGTACGGCATGCCGGTGGCCAGCGCGCACACCACGGGCATCGTGGCCGGTGCTTCATAACCATCCTGGGTAATCAACAGGCGCCGCCAGCGCGGCAATGCGCGCGCCAGCCATGCTTCGTTCGCCGCCAGCCGCTCGCAGCGCGCGCCGCTGTTGCCCGCCACCGCCAGCGCGCCGCCGGGATAGGCGTGGGCCAGCACTTCGTCGAACCGTCTACCCTGGCGCGACTGCGCCACCGCCTGCGCCCACGCCAGCGTGCCGGGCGACGAAGCCGTGCCGTGATAACGCACCGTGACGCCGTCGACGATCAGCTGATCGGTCCAGCGCGCGATCGCCAGCGCTTCGGCGGAGGCGCGATTGGGGCTGACGCGCTGCGTCGCGCTGCTGTCGGCGATGCGCTGGCAGCCGGCCACCAGGCGCGCGTTCTGCTGCAGATACGTGCGCGCCGCGATCGCCAGTGCCTTGGCCGCCTCGGGTTCGCGCGCACTGCCCTCGCGATCGACGACGCGCGCCACATATTCGTTGACGCCGAACCGGCCCCTGACCTGCGGCCGGCCATCGGCGCCCCGCTCGACCGTCATGTCGCCCATGCTGCGCAGCGCCAGCGTATTGTCGTTGTCGAAGCGGACGACATAGCGTCCATTCAAGGCGCCCGAGGCATTGGCGCCGCTCGCGTCCCGCACGCTGCGGACCGGGTAGCGGGTAAAAAAATCGACCATGACGCAGCCGCTGTCTTCGGGCTGTGCCGGCGGCAGTGCGGCAGCCAGTTGCGGCGCCCACTGGTGCAGGATGCCGCTGCTGGCGCCCTGTCCCGCGAACCAGACCGGCGTGCCGTCCGCCAGCCAACCTGCCGCGCCACCGAGGCGCTGCGCGACCGGCGCACGCTGCGGTGTTTCATGCCAGGAGAACGTCTTGACGCGCAACTGGCTGCCGAACCAGCGCACTGTGTCGGCGCCGCGGCCGTCGAGCACCACGCGCAGCAGCGCGCTTTCGGCTTGCGCGCGACTCGTGGCGGGCACGCTGCCCAGCGCTTGCAGCAGGCTGTCCAGGCGAACGAGCCGACCGGGCTCCATCCGCGCCGGGTCGGCCAGCCATGCAAACTCGCCGGCAGGTGGTTGCGCCAGCCGGTCCGTCCAGTACTTGCGCCACGGGGCCACGGCGATGCGCAACCGTTGCGGCGAGAAGAAGGGCCCGCACGACTGCGCCAGTGCGGCATCGCGCGCGATCGTCTGGCCGGCATCGCAGCAATAGACTTCCTCCGGATCGCGCCCGCCACAGCGGTAATCCGGCATCGGCGTGCCCGTATCGACGGCGTAGACATACACGAACAGCTTCCACAGGCTGCCCAGCGGCACCGCGCGGCCGCCGTCGAACGGGCGCGGGGCCGATTCGCCCTGCCGCAGCTGCGTGACGGTCGTGACGTCGTCCCTGCGCCAGGCGACATCGAGCGACGCCGCCAGCAGCGGTACCGCCGCCGTCAGCAACGGCAGCACCAGTGCGGCACGCGCGATGCCGCGGCATCGCATCACGGGCTGCATCACTCCACCTTCACCGTACGCAGCGTCTTGCCGCCGCCTTCGATGGCCTTCTGTTCCGGCTGATACATGCGGTAGTAGCGCGTCGGCGGCAGCACGAAGGTGCCCTTCTGCGCAAAGCGCAACAGGTGGCGCACGACCACTTCGCCATCGACCGAATCGACCGGCACGGCATAGCCGTCGCGACGCTCGACATGGCGGGCCCGCTCCAGCTGCGTCGCCGTAGCACCCGCCATGGACATGCCCCATGTCGTCGGTTCCACATTGGCGCCAGGCGGCAGTGCCACTTCCACCAGGCCGTAACGGTGATGCGCGCCGGCCGCCGGTTTCAGGCGGATCTCGTCCAGATACAGCTCGTCGCTGCGCAGGGCGTCGCCTTCCTTGACCAGCTCCGTCGTATAGCCTTTACTGCCGGCGACCATGCGCAGGATGCGGCGCTCCACCGTCACCGGCAGCGTGGCGTTTTCCGCGCCCCGGCTTTCGTACTGCACGATGGCCGTCACGCCGGACGGCACGGCTGCCGCCAGTTTCAGCGTCGCCGGCAGCGCTTTTGCATCGGCCCAGCGCCAGGCAGCCTGACCGCTGCCGCTTTCCGTCTTGCGCCACGGCGCGTCCAGCGCCACGGCCGGCGCCTTGCCGAATGCCGGGCCGCCCAGCTTCTTCTGCACCCACAGCAACGTCAGCGCGCGATCGAATGTCGGTGCGTCCGCTTTGACCGATGCCAGCACCGCTTCCGCCTGCGTCGGCGGCAGTTCGCCGCCCAGCATCAGCAGCGCCTGCGCCACCGGCGCCGGGGTGGCGCGCAGCGCATTCCATGCAGCCGCCACCTGCTCCTGCAATGCCGGTGGCAGTACGACACCATTTTGCGCGGCGACGACGGCCAGCAGGCCGAGTCCCATCGCCTGCGCCGGTTGATCGTCGGCGCCCAGCAGCAGGCTGCCGGATGCCGCGGCCTGACGCGCCTTGCCCGTCATGGCGGCGGCCGCGCTTTCCTGCACCAGGCCTTCGACCAGCGTCTTCGTCGCCAATCCCATCTGCTGCGCCATCCACAGCGTCAGTGCGCGGCGCGGCAGGCTGTCCTTCAGGCCCGACTCGGCGTACACAGTCAGCAGGTTGTCCCAATGTTCCGGCGGCAGTTCGATCTGCAGCGCACGCGCCGCATACCAGTCGGCGTAATAGGCGTATGCCGTCATCAGCGAATCGCCCCTGGTCGCGTCGCCCCACCAGCCGAACGTCGCCTTCGGCCCGGCCATCGACACGAGACGCAGGCGGTTCGACTGCAGGCGCGCCATCAGGCGCTCGCGCAGGCCCGCCGCATCCGGACCCAGGCTCTGTGCGGCCAGCGTCAGCGGAATCAGGCGGCTGGCGGTTTGCTCGACGCCGCCGTACGGGTAATCGATCAGGTCATCCGCAATGCGCGAGAACTGGCTCGCCGCGCCCTGTACGAAGGACACACGGATATTGCGGGCGTCCGGCGGCAGTTGCAGCGGCGTTTCGGCACCGGCCAGCGCCAGCGTCTGCGAGCGCGGGCTGCTCCATGCGGCCGGCAGCACCTGCAATGCCGTATCGACAGCGTCCACCAGCTTGCCGTTCTGTTTGACTTCCAGGCGCAGTGCGCCGGTGGCGGCCGTCAGCGGGAACGACACATAATTGACGCCGGGGTTGGCATCGATCTTCTCCGTCTTGGCGACGCCACCAGGCGCCGTCAGCGTGACTTCCAGCGCCTGCTTCGCGCCGCTCTGGTTGAACACCGCCACCGACGTGCGCGGCGCATCCCCGGCACGCATCCAGTTCGGCGCCGTCCACTTGGCATAGAACGCCTTGTCCGAACGCAGATAGCCGGTGCGCTGGCCGACGCGGCCCTGCGCATCCATGGCGCGGCCCGTGATGCGCCAGCGCGTCAGCGCGTCCGGCATCGTGAACGTGACGCGGGCGCGCCCGTCCGCATCCGTCTTCAGGGAAGGCGCCCAGAACGCGGTATCGACATTGTCGCGGCGCGGCCGCTCCAGCACTTTGACGCCCCGTTCGTTGTAGTTATGGCGTGCCGGCACGCCGCTGGTGCGGCCCTGCGCCATGTCGTAGCTGATGAACGACAGGCTGGCCGTGGTGCGCACGTTGTTGCGACGCGGGTGATAGAAGAAGTCGGCGATGTCCGGCGCGATCTCCGGCTGCAGCACATAAATCATCTCGTCGACGACGCCCAGCGCCACCAGCGTGGAGACAGGCTTGCCCTCCAACGTCGCGACGACATCCAGCGTGACCTTCTCGCCCGGCTGGTAGACCTCCTTGTCGGCCTTGTACTGCAGCACGATACGCGGCCCGATGATCTGCAGGCCCGCGTTCTCGAACACGAATTCGCCGTTGCGCGTGGTGGCGACGGAGAACGTGATGTTCGGGCCGTGCTCCTCCTGCACCGGAATGCGCACGCGCCACTGGTTCGGCGCCACGCGCGTGGCCTTGAACCACGATGCGCCGCCTTTCAGCAGGCCGTATTGTTCGACCTTGTCGCGCTCCAGCGTGATCAGCGCCTCGTCAGCCGGGGCCGAGAACGTGACCAGCGCTTCGGCCGTTTCGCCGGCGCGGTAGCGCGGCTTGTCCAGCACGATCTCGATGCTGCCCGGCGTCGTCTTGACGCCGGCGCCCGTGACCCAGTGGCTGGCGGCGGCGAGCAGGTTGCCGCGCTCGTCGCGCAGGCTCAGTTGATACGAGCCGGAGGTCGGGAACGTCACGTCCCAGCCCCTGGCGGCGGGATCGAATTTGCCCGACGTTTTGGTCTGCTGCTCCAGCTGCACCATTTCCCAGCTGACGGGACGCGCCGCACCCTTGCCGTCGGCGACGAGATTGAAGTGCACCGGCTGGCCAGGGTCCGAGAACGGCCGCGCTGCCTTCAATTGATAGCTGCTGGCCGAACGGGCGATCAGCAGTTCGCGCGTGGTCTTGACGCGGTACGCGGCGCCATCGGTTGCGAGCACCGTCAGGACGTAGCGCGACGGCTCGGCCGCCGGCGGCAGCGTGAAGTCGGCATTGCCCTTGCTGTCCGTCTTCAGTTCGACGGTTTTCAGGTCGACGGGGAACAGGCCGCTGTAACGCAGCTCGCCTTCGACCATCGTGTTCTGCTGGCTGCGCAGCGACAGCGTCAGCGCCGCATCCTTGACCGGCTTGCCGTCCGCATAGCGCAGCGCGATCGTGCCCTTGACGTTTTCGCCCGTCTTGAACTCGGGCTGCGCCGGCTGTACGACAATCTCGAAGTGCGGCTTGATGTATTCGGCCACGCGGAACGCCGCGCCGTACATGCCGCCCTGGTAGCTGAAGCGCAGCTCGTAGCCCCCGGCGCTGGCCTGTTCGGGCAGGCGGAAGCGCGTCTCGGTGCCGTTTTCCGGCGACAGCTGCAAGGTCTGCGTCATCAACGGCGTGCCGTTCGGATCGAACACGGTCAGGCCGACCGGCGCCTGCGCCGCGGCCTGCGATACACGTGCGGACTTGAAATCGCGCGCCAGGAATTTCACGTTGACTTCATCGCCCGGGCGGTACAGCGGGCGGTCCGTGACGGCGTAGATCTTGGTGTTGTAGATTTCGCTGTCATAGTAAAAATTCTCGGAGACGGAGACGCCGCCGCTGCGGTCTTCGGCCAGCACGTACGTGTGCTCGGGGCTGCCGCGCTCCAGCGAGGCGACGCCGTCGGCGCCCGTGGCGCCCGACTGCAGCACGCCCGTGCCGTCGGTCCAGACGACATTCGTGCCCGCGACGGCGGCGCCATTGTCGCGCCGTGCCGTCCAGACCAGCATCTGCGTCGACGAGACCTTGGTGACGGCGATCGTGTCGGACACGAACACCAGCGTGGTGGCGCGGTGTTCGCCGATGATGGCTTCGACCAGGTACAGGCCCGGCTTGCGTTTGCCGATCGGGATCATCACGTTGCCGGAACTGGTCGAAATGAATTCGCTGCTCGAGCCGTCCAGCTGCACGCCTTTCGGCGGCTCGATCGGCTTCGCCTTCCAGATCGGGTAGCGGAAGCTGTCCACCATATCGAAGCCTTTAAGAGGCTTGTATTGCGGATGGTTGGCGAATACCGTCGGGCGGCGGATTGCCGGGCTGGTGGCGAGACCAGGCTGCTCACCCGTCACGGCGCGGCGCGCCTCGGGCGAGAACAGCTTGCGCCAGGCCAGGCGCGACTGCTTCCACCAGCTGTCCCACAGATAGCGCAGCGTGTTCGCCAGCCCTTCGCCCTGGTAGTTGCCGGCTACCTGCACGCGATGCAGATTGCGCTGCGACTTCAGGAATTCGAGCGGCTCGGGCACGCGGTAGACGACGATGTCCGCGCCACCATACGCTTCCAGGTTCGACCTGCCCCAGTCGCGGCCCGGCACTTCGAGGCGCACGCGCGCTTCTTCCGTGCTGCCGAAGCCCGTATCGGCCAGCAGGAAGAATGGCTCGCCCTTGAACTGACTGTAGTTGCTGGCACTGTTACTGGCTTCCTGCGCCTGCACGGCACCAGGCAATGCCAGCACGGTGGCCAGCGCCGCGACGAGGCACAGCTTCAGGACAGAAACGAAAGCCGGAACACGCCGGCGAAGTTGGGGTTGTTGACCGCTGGTTGCCACCGCGTGTCCTTCCAGGTCGTAAGTTGATCAATATCGACGGTACGCAGACCGTTGTCGTCAAGAGTGACGGTGCCCGTGTGGTACGCGATGCGCGCCCCCATCCACACCATCAAATGCTGTTCATCGCCCTGGTCGAAAAACAGCAGGTCGCCGGGAAGCGCCTGGCTGATTTCGCGCGCGATGAAGCGGCTGTTGTTCTGCACCAGTGCGAGCGCCGTGACGAAGTGGCCGACGGTGCCGTCCGACTGCACCCAGCGATTGCGCAGCGCGGCCTGGGCCGGCGTCAGGTTCAGTTCCGGCGGCAGGCGGCGGTCGCTGGCGATGCCGTTCGCGCGCAGCCACTTCGCATCGTGTGGCGCCAGCGCTTCGTTGACGGCAAAGCGCACCAGACCCGCGCAGTCGCGGTGATGCCAGCGCGGTGTCGGTCCCTGCTCGATCTGCGCGCTGACGATGCGCAGCATCCAGGCCTGGAACGCGCGCGTCTGCGCCTGCGACAGCCGCACCTGATCGGAGACGGGGCCGCGCAATGCCAGCGCTGCGGGCGCCACGCACGTCGCCGCGCCCGCCGCCAGCAGGCGCAGCGCGCGCCGGCGCCCGGTCAATGGCCGATCGCCTGCCATTCCAGCGGTTCCCACGCCACGCCGGAGCGTGGCAGCTGCTTGAGCACCATGCGATACGGCGGGTATTTCTTGAGGGCGTTCAGGCGCGGCACCAGATGCTCGTCCGCCGCGCCGCGCAGGATCGGCTCCTGCTTGGCGGGCAACGTGCTGAAGGCTTCCTTCTGGATGAGCTGGGCCAGCGATGCGGGCGCGATGACGCCGACGGTGTGCGCCGCATCGGGCATCCTGTCGCTCGCGGCCGCGGCCTGCTTGCGCTTGACGGCCAGCACCTGGTCCACCAGCTTCGGATCGGCGGAGAACACGACGGTGTTGCCGGAGACCGCCAAGGTGGGCACCGCATTGCCGATATCCGTGCCGATCGGCTGCTGCCAGCGCAACGCGCCGCCTTGCGTGGCTGGCTTGACGGCCTTGGCGTTGCCGGCCACCGCCGCGCCGAACAGGCTGCCGAACAGCGCATCGGATGCACCGGCGCGCGTCGCCACGAAGACGGGCGTATGCAGGCGCGAATTGCCGTACCAGCAGGCCGCCGCCGGACCCTGCATCTGGGTGGCCAGTGGCGCCAGCGCTTCGGTCGCATTGCCGCTCATTTTTTTCAGCACGGGCTCCATCGCCGCCCAGTCCACCGGCACTGTGAAGCAGGCGCTCGGGTTATGCGGCAGCACGGGCCACAGCGCGCTGTTGTCGTAGCCACCCTTGGCCAGTTTGGTGCCGTCGACCAGCGCCTGCGAGCGCCATGCGCCCTTGCTGAAGTCGAAGCGCAGCGCCTGCAGGCCGCTGAAGAATGGCTGATAGCCGAACGACAGGTAGTCCGCCTTGATGGCCACGCTGTGACCGTCGACGGGTTTTTCCGGCAGCAGGAACTGGCGGTGGAACGCGTGCTGTTTCGCGGCGTCCTTGCCCAGCAGGCCGACCACCGTGTCGGCCGCCTTGCTGTCGACTTCCTTGCCGTCCTCGCCGTGATACAGCATGCCGGGGTGCGACAGGATGACGAGACGCTGGCCATGCGCGGCCAGCAGCAAGGTGCGCTTGCTGCCGTAATCGAGCGCGAACACGGAGACCGCGTCGCCGTCCACGCTGAGCGTGCCGGCGATGCGCAACTGGCTGTCCTTCAGCGCGACCTTGCCCGCTTCTTCCAGCACGCGCGTCAGGCTGTTGCGCGAGACGGCGATGGCGTAGTGCTGCAGCGAGCCGTCCGCATCGCGCCAGACGGCGACATCGGCCGGCTCGTCGAGCACCGTGCGGATCAACTGGTCGCCCCAGTTCAGCTCATGTTCATAGGCGATGCGGCGCAGGCTGCCCTTCAGGCCCAGGCGGTCTTCGTTCTGCTCGTAGTAGAACAGGAAGTCTTCTCGCAGCACGTCGCGCGCCAAAGGGATGGTCAGCAGGTCGCGCGGCAGCGTGGACAGGCTTTTGGTGACGATCAGCGCATCGGGCGCGGACAGGTCCAGGTGCAGGTCGCGCGAGGAGCCGTGCCAATGGCCCCAGCCGAAAGTGCGGTAGCCAACCACCGCGGCGGCAACGATGGCAACACCTGCCGCGACCTTGCCCAGGGTTTTCTTGTTCATGGAGAGCCTGACTGATTTACTGATCGTTTAGACAATTAGCAATTTTATCACATGCTAATTGCCTAATGGAACCGAAAAATACAGCCGGAGGCCTCCAGAATATTGGGTCAGATCACGCTGCCCGCGTTGGAAATCAGCGTTGGGCGGGCACGAATTCCTGCATCACCGCCTTGCGCAACAGGGCGGGCGGCACGAGGCCCTGGGCCAGCACGAAGTCGTTGAATGCCTGCCGGTTGAACTTCTGGCGCAGCGCTACTTCGGCAGCCTGGCGCGTTTCCATCAGGCGCTGGTAGCCGTAAAAATATGATGTCGCCTGACCCGGCGCGCGGAAGATATAGCGCTGCATTTCCTGGGTCGCCATCCCTTCGGACAGGCCCACGTCTTCCATCAGGAAGCTCTTGACGCCCTCCGGCGTGATTTCGCCCAGGTTGACCATCGGGTCGAGGAAGGCGCGCGCGGCCCGTTGCAGGCGCGCCTGCAGCGCGAACAACTGGCCATCGAGCGGTTCATACGGCTGCATCTCGGCTTCCGCATACAGCGCCCAGCCCTCGACGTTGACGCTGTTAAAGGCAAACACCGCGCGCGCCGTCGACACGCCCGCCTCCATCATCTTGGCGAACTGCAGCTCGTGGCCGGGACGCGCTTCGTGCGCCGTCAGCGTCCAGCTGGCCGCCTGGTGCGTGAAGTCGTCGAACACGAGGGCCTTGCCGCTCGCATCCGGCGGCATCCCCGTCGTCAGCACGAATTCGCCATATTCGCCCGTGTTGCCGATCAGGCGCGGCGGATTCATATGCGGTGCCGGCTGGCTCGCGTTCTCCGCCGCGGAAGCGAGACGGATCACGGCTTTACGGGTCGGCAGCGAGACGATGCCCTGCTGGCGCACCGCCGCCTCGATCTGGCCCAGGCGCTCGGCATACAGCGGCATCACCTTGTCCGCCGGGATCTGCTGCTTTTTCAGCTCCTTCATCACCGCGCGGTAATCGGCGTTCGGCAGATTGCGTTCGCGCGCGATCAGGCCGGCCGTGATGTTCATCTGGTTGCGGATCTCTGCGAACGACGTCAGCGCCTTGGCGATGAGTTCCTGCGGCGTGATGTCGACGCCGAACTGGTGCAGGTTGTCCGCATACAGTTCCGCCGGCAGGCGGTGATCGGCGCGTGCCTTCGGCAGCACTTCCGCACGCACTTGCGCGTCATAGGCCGTGAGCTGTTTTTCCAGCGCCGCGAATGCCGGCTCCCAGCCTTTGACATCGCTCTTGGCCAGCAGGTCCTTCATCCCTTTTAGCAGCGTGGGACCGTCGTTCAGCGCCTGTTCCACCTCTCCCTTGTAAGGCCCCAGCAGGTTTTTATCGGCCTTCAGCCGCTCGCGCAGGCGTTCGTGGGCCAGCTCGGTGATGGGGCGATACCCCTTCGTCAGCCCGGCATATTTTTCCAGCCGCGTGACCAGTGTCTGCTGGCGTTCTTTCGGGATGCGCGGATCGAGCCTCGCGCGCACGACGCCAAACAGCAGCTGGCCCAGGTCCACGTACGGCAGAAGGTATTTGCGTTTCAGCGCCGCCGAACGCAACTGGTCCTGCGCGGTGGTGATCAGGATTTCCAGATCCTGGCGTACTTTCGGGTCCGTCTCGTTTTTCAACCGTTGCTGCAATTGGGCGATGACGGCGCGGGTATCCTTGTTGGTCGCATCGAACTGGTCGCGCGACATATCGGTGATCTGCTCGTCGAAACCATCCACGCCCAACTCGGTCGCGTCTTCCGGCGAATATTTGGCCGTTACGTTCAGCAGCAGCTTCGCGTTCTCGTTACTTTTCGTGACCCAGGCCTGTTCGGCTGCCATGGCCGGCAGCGCAAACACGACAAGACCGAGAGTTCCGAGAATCGTACGCATCTTCCAGTTCGTATTCGACATTGCATTCCTTGTGAGTGAGGGTCGCCGCGGCAGTGGGGCGGTGGATTATCTTAGCACTGCTGTTGGAGTGGAAAGAAGCGGATTGGCTGGTGCATTCGTGTCTGCGGAGGCGTACTGCGGCGGCTGGCAGTGCCCGGCGGAGCACCGGAGCGACGCAATATCATGGGCGCTGCCAGTGGTTGCTATCGCTATGTCGCGTTAGCGCTAGAGAAGGGCCGGGGTCAGACCCGTCGGGTCTGACCCCAGTACTCCGCGACCGTCGCAGGTAAGTCTGCCCTTGCCCGCTAGCGGCGGACGACAGCGATTGCTGAAATGGCGCCCCAAATGCGAAAAACCCCGGCCAGATCACCGGACGCGGGGCGAAGCCAGCCAATGGCTGGCTGAGAAATTGAAGAGCGTAGAAAGCAAAAATCCCCCAACAGCACGCGCTGAAGGGGGATTTTCTATATAACAGCCTGACGATAACCTACTTTCACACTGGTTGCAGCACTA
>Ga0307518_10003462_pt1 | contig 11381 bp, 6 predicted proteins | sample 25_EM_MG_FD_203889 | JGI IMG/M metagenome (GOLD analysis project Ga0307518, IMG submission 203889) | Populus trichocarpa ectomycorrhiza microbial communities from riparian zone in the Pacific Northwest, United States - 25_EM | ecosystem: Host-associated > Plants > Roots > Unclassified | place... | reverse complement strand
AAAGACCTCAATTATTGTCTAGGCCTAGGACTAAAAGGATCTGATTATGATGATTAGATCCCAGAATTAAAGGATTTGATACTTCTTGATGTATATATATATTGTAACTCTTTTAGTGAAAAATACAGAAAACATTTCAGAATTTCTCTTATATTATCTTGTCAATTTATATACAAATGCAACGAACATAGGTATTGTAGGACACATAATAGAGGATTAATGAGGATTAGACATGAATTTTTTATCACCCCTTCCATTTAGATGGAATATCAAATAAAATTCTTAAAAGAAATAAGGAACATCAAAGAAGAAAATTATGTCCTTAAATGAAAGGAATGAGTAACATAAGACTAGTAGGTCATATCAAGAATCAGTGCTTGAAGATGGCAAAAACCGCAGCTCGGAATAGCTAGCACATCATTTATAACAAGCCAAGGACAAAAATAGTTTATGTAAGGACAACAGTAGGGGTGCAAGTACCAAAAACTCTCCAGAGAGTAAGGTGAACTTAAGCTTCTGAGAATGCTTCATTACCAGCAAAAGCACCAACTATAGCGATCTCCGCATCCTTTGGATCTCTCTTTGCCTAAAGAAAAACACAATAAAATAGTCATTTCTCCACAATTTCTCCACAATTTCTTAATAAATTCACCCGCAGCATGTAGAACAGTCACATGAGATTCATTAGTTTCCTCTTAACATGATGTAAAGAAAATAATAAGATCCACAATAGCCAGGTAACAGAATTGTTAAAAACACATGCAAATAAATTTTAAGGGCCTCTAGCTCTGGTGAGTAAAAGAAAGCTTACCGCTAACTTATATCCCATTAGCATTTGCTCATAGATGCAAAACTGAATTGCATCAAATGGCAAGTCTCTCAATAAAAAGGATCCATACCCCTGAAAGTTTAAAATAAACAACAAAGTTCATGAGATATGCTTTCACATGCATAATGGCAAGCAAGGCAGGGGGTAAATCAAGCAGCACTGTATAGAAATGGTACACACCAAATGACATGTAGGTAGCTCTGGAAAAAATGATGCTTGTCAGAACTATTACACTATCAGAACCTCGTCTCATGCAGGTAAGCCCATAATAAACTTGGAAGTGCTAAATCAAATTTTAAAATTTGAAGTGTTGCATACCACATAGAGACCTTTAAAACCCTCCTTAGAGACAATAAGACGGATGGCATCAGGGGCTGAAGCAAATTGCCCAGTTTGCATCCTTTGCTTAACAACCTGACAAATGTCCGGGGAGAAAAGACCTGATAAGAACCAAAGATAGGATGGAGAACAAAGAAGTATAATTAATTACCTCTGTTGGCACACGAACAAGAGAAGAAGCAGCACCTCCAATGGCACCTGCAGTCTGAATGAAGTCACGTACCCTATTAAATCACCAAAGAGAGGCTCTATACAGTAGATGGAACCTAAAGACTCTCCATTGCAGAAAAAGAAAGAAAAAAAGAAGGTGCACAATATGCAACTCAGAGCATGAAAGTGAAGGACCTGACTTTTCTATAGGTTATTTTTCAAACAAGTTTCAACATAGTTTAGTTGACGATGCACAGGGCTGAATTTGGACCCTTCTTACTAGTGTGTCAAGCAAATTTAAAAATGCCAAAGTGATAGAAAGGACTTCAAGGGGAAAATATTTAAAGACTGGTAGCACATAAAAACACTGCTGGATTAAATAGCATTCTTCATGAGAATTAGTTTACCAACTTGTAGTGCATTAGGCAGGCATCTTACCAGCTGGGCTAAGGCACTGAGGTTTTCGGGCAAAGATTTTAGCAATTTCTGCTTTGTGGGTTCATATATGCCAACAAATATAGCAGAAGCCCTGCAAAACAAAAGAGATACATCCATAAACTGCATGCCACCAAACACAAAAATAGTTAATAATCAAGATGACACTCAGTGCTAATTAAATTCAAATTATGAAAAAAGGAAACATACAAACAATGTACAGATAAGAGCAGCAATACAGAACATAGATACAAAAGTACACCATATTTTCACCTATCCAACAATACACCAAATGATTGTCTATCTGCATGCTCAAGTATGTACTGGATAGGTGAATATACTTTGAAACCAAATACTCACGGTAAGACACCAGCAAGATTTCCAGCCAATCCAGAATAAAGACCCTTCAAATTGATTTTCCCTCCACCATGAACAGCCTAACATGAAAACCATGCACAATTGATTATCATCATAACTCAAATAATAAAAAGTTTTATAACTTGTGCAAAATTTGGGATTCTTTTTGTTCAAGTCTTTTCTTTTGATTCAATAGAATTCTTTTGCACATCCACTGTCATGTATAGTCGCAATTCACATGCCACAGTTTGAAAAGTCCTCCTCCCTACCAAATATATGAAACTTGCTTTGAAAGAAGTGTGTCAAAATATTTAGAATCACCAAGAAAACATAACATTTGGACATAGAGCAACCGTGTAGCATAACTTCGAATGATCAAGCAGCCACTGTGTAGCATAACTTCGAATTATGATCAAGCAACTAGATATAGTAAAAAGAGTAATTGCACTCGAGTAACCACAATTTTACCAAGAAAATCCAGCACAATCAAAATATGATGGCATCATGCAACCATGAAATAGGGGTGGTGAAGAAAAAGGAAATTGCATTTCTGTCAGAACTAAGCTCAGTATAGCACAATACATGGAATTTCTTTTCAAACTTGAAGCTAGTCTGTAACATTCTGGTATTGGAATGCAATGCGGAGCAAAAACTAAAGCAAATTGAGATAGAATAAGCCCACTTGCCTGCAATCGAGTTTTAATTGTATCAATAGGGTATAAAACTGCTTCTGCAATAACACCTGCAGCACCTCCAGCTATGATGCCCTCTGTAAAACCCATAACAAAAATTTAGGAAGCCTACTGTAGAAAAGCTAGAGGTTGAGTTTCCATTCTTGCTATTTTATTAACAAAACACAAAATCTCAAGGCTAGCCAACAGAACAGCGAGTCCTCAAATTTGCAAAAATCATGCAGCCAAGATCCTGAATACCATCTATATTGATTCCCAGATATAAGCTGCAACAGTTGGGTATATGGACATGCTTTTGGCATTCAGAAAAATCAAAGAGATTTTCATTTTAGCAACAGTTATCACTTTAAGGGGAAAAAATGGTGGCCAGGCCACTGAATATCTAACCTAATATAGATACCAATATTACACATTGGACTTGTCAGGGACATTAGAAACGTTTCATGGCATGAAGGCGTATATATTTACACACACACACAATGAAAATGTGAATTTGCAACTGAATAGGAGAAAAAAAAGAAGAAGAACGAGAGATCAGATCTCATGTTAAAACTAGAGTTAAAACTCCCACCAAAGTATATGTGTGAAGATAATTGCGATAAACTAATCAGCCCTTGTAAATTGATGAAATGTACTGCCACCATTTTTTTCTCCAAAAAAGACTTATTCATAAGATCATGCACATAAGTTTATTGTAGATCCAATTTGATACAAACTTACCATACACCGCATGTAAGAAATAAAATGGTTTGTTCTCAGCTGCACTGACTGATGCGAAAAATCTACACGGAGGCTCCATTAGAGAATTACACCTCTTATACTCCAATGCACCTGTAATTTCATTTCATTACATTGCTGAAAACAACAATAGCATGAGAAGACATTAAGTCTGGTAAAGAAATCAACTTCGGAAAACAAATAGCAATGCAAACACTCATCAAGTCCTCACAGAACCAAGCCGTCATCATTGATTCATGTGGATGCCAGACACCCATTATCAAATAGAATACCAATGCTAATACAAGCCAATCCTTCAGCGAAGATTGAGGAAGCCAAGCAAAAGCAATACACGGATATAAAATGGCATAAGGGAAATTCACAATTTTACTACCAACAGTTACTAAGAAAAATTAAAGCGAGTACCAACTTACCAAGAGAGATTTTTTGAAAAGCTGGTACATCCATTGATAGATAGGTAGACAGGCACAGCAACACAAAAATGAGCAGCAGCAGCAGCTACAATCAATTAATTACTTAAGAAAATCATTAATCTAGTAATAAAATGCAGTTGCCGGAAGAAGAGAGGCACTGGTAAAAAAATTCACGGAGATACTACACTACTAATCTTCTTATCCTGTTTTACTATTTGAATTTTCTGGTACTGTGAGCAGTGATGAAACCGAGGACTCTGTTGTGTTTCTACTGCAAGTAGTGATTTACCGGGATACCCCTTGCCGCCCCGCCTCTCCCAACCTACTTGGCCCGGTTCGGGAGTGTAGCATCTTACAGTTTTTTCACGTTTTAAAATTATTTTGATATGTTAAAAGTTAAAAAAATATTATTTTAAAATAAAAAATACTTTTAAAAAATCACAATACACTTTTAAATACTGCTTTGATAACCGGTAGACGCTCTTATGAGATTGGGCCTGGGCATTGGGCTTCTTCAGGGCAATACCGCTTTAGTGGAGGGAGATTTATTTTTTATTTTTTACAATAGAAAAAAAGGAAAAAAAAAGAGAGGGAAAACAACACCCCTTGAAATTCAATAGGGGGCCTTGAGCCTGCGTTTCCTGATCAAGTATATATGTTTAGATTGGGCTGTGTCCAGTTTTTAAGTTATGGATAAAACAAACACCCGATGATCTTCAATGAATACAAGATCAGTTGAGTGTTTGAAAACACAGGTAAATCTGTATTTTTTAAAAAAATTAAATTTATTTTTGTTAAAAATTATTTTTTTATATCTTGGATCGTTTTGATATGTTGATTTTAAAAAAATAAAAAAAACATTATTTTAATGCATTTCGGAATGAAAAACATTTTAAAAAATAACCATAATCATACTCCCAAACATGCCTAAATTTTTAGGAATGAGAACACCCGTACGTATACACATTAGTAGTTTATGGATGAAAACAAATCTGAAAAAAAAATTTACAAAAAAAACATTAAAAAAATAAGATCAAATCTAAAAAAAATAAGATTGCTTGCAATTATTTAATTAAAAAATAAAATTAAAAACAAATTTAAATTTTAGAAAAGGACTAAGTGCAAGAATTTAACATAAAAGAATAAGGACTGAACTTTAAATGACAATACAATGAAGGACAATTCTGAAATTTGGAATGGCTAATGTGAATTTTATAGAGGAAAAAAAGAAAAAAAAAAACCGACTAGCAACAAACCATCATGAATCAATCAATATACACATGTTGCTCTACGTGGAAGAGAATGACACGCTGCATTGAGCACCAAAAATTTTCCTTATTCTGTGAGACCCCTATATCCAAACAAACAAAATAAATAATTAAGTCATTTAAGAAAAACTAACTTGGGAGGATACAATTAGAAGGAAAAAAAGAACATACACCAAAAGATAAAAAAGGCAAAATTATTTTTCCTGACCGTGCAACCCAAACATATGTGTATAAAATTAAAGTGGCTTAATAGTTGTCAGTGTCTCAAACTCGATTATCAAAATTTTGATGTTATAAACCAATAAAATTAAATTTTATTTCGTAAAATCAAACACTAACCAAACATCAATACCTTGAGCTCCTTATCCATAGACAAATAAAACAACCCGCAAAGCCCATAGGCTCCATACCCATATAATTGCAATGTTAGAGGGTCGAACAAAAAAAGGATCATAAAGTGAAAAACTAAAGGATAAAACAAAAGAGAACTATTTTGGATTACCATCGATAATCCATGATGTTTATTGAGGAGGAGGACAATAATTCCTTTTTAGTTTTAATTTTTTTTAAAAAATATATAAATAACAATTATAATCACATTTTCTTTGTTTCTAATATTATAATCAAATGTTTAATTGGGAGATCTTTCCTTTTCTTTTGTTATAGATACTTAGCTTCAACTACCTTTAGATTACTTTCATTTCTTACTACTTTCTTTGGACCTCATCTCTACCTTCTTTTTTTTCATTTTTTTTATTGGGGTGTGTTTTCTCCTAATAAATAAATTAAACATTTTAATTTGATTCTAATCTAATTAGAAAAAATAATTTTATAACTAATTTAATCTGTGCTTTTAATTTTTATATAAAATCATAATTTTATATGTAGAGATAGAATCATAATTGTGCTAAAAAAAATATCATATTGTAATAAGATAAAGGCTACATAAGCATAATCTTAATTCTACTATAAAAACCCTAAATTAGATGTCAGGGTAAATTCATAATTTTGACCTCATTTTTCTTTGCCGTCCAAAGTGGGCTCATTGCTCACCGCCAGTAACAACCTCATCAATGGCAACCTTGGCTGCCATCGAACTGCGTCGCCACCAGCATAAACAGTAGCCTCATGGTGACACTGATGTATGACTTGGCCTTGTGCACATAAATTTAATCTTTTATTAATGTTAATAATAATTAAAACATGTAATCAGGAGTTGCATTGATAACTCTAATATCATTAATGGGTTTTTCAAAATTCTTAGACACAAACCATCTAGGTGGTGGCCCAGTGGTAAGAGTTTGGGACCAAGAGGTTTGCTCCCTCTGTGGTCTCAGGTTCAAGCCCTGTGGTTGCTCATATGATGGCCACTGGAGACTTACATGGTCGTTAACTTCAGGGCCCATGAGATTAGTCGAGGTGCGCGCAAGCTGGCCCAGACACCCACGTTAAACTAAAAAAAATTCTTAGACACAACAAACACAATAATTTTTTTAACCTTTTCTAGATTCCCAAGGATCTTGATAGATAATTTAGGATTATCTAGGATCTGATCAAATATTACTTGAAGATTAAATCTTTTTTCTGATATTTGATCAACTTCTTTAAGACTCAGTTACCACAAATAATAAATCGTCTAAATATTTGGTCTCAAACAGTAATTCACATGAACAACTAGTAATAATCTTCTAAAACCCTTTTAATTGACCCTTTAATAATATCACATATTTTATTTCAAGATAATTTTATAAATTTATTTAATCAAGTTCCTGCATGATTTTTCTAGATTTATAATTATAATCCTATTATTAATTATATTTTAATATTTAATATTTAAAATCTATTTACAATCAAGCATTATCATCGTAATTTAATTTTTGATTAATATTTTTAATGTCTAATTCATTTTGTGTTAGTTATGTTTTTGGCTACAATTCTGGAAGTGAGTCATTTTTTTTTAATTTTGTTTTTTTTTTTTAATATTTGTTTAGCAGAGAATGAGTTCTTTGACGATTGGGGAGCGGATCTGTGCCGCGTGTATACCATTTGCGGATCATTGAGATTTTCATTCTTGCTGATGGTAATTGCTTTGAGTGTCGGCCAAGTGCTAACAGAAATCGATATGGTTTCCAAGATCTAGCTCGCCTTGCCGATGGATCTCGATGTACTGCCCCTCTCTCTCAGTTTTGGTGATGTTTTGTTTCCTGGTGGTCATTGAATAATGATCAGGGGGCTGATTGGTTTCTGAGAAAAGCAAAGAAAATAATTTAATAGCCTTGCATTAGCCTCTTGAATATTGTTTTTTAACGGAGATGATGTGGTATTTACTGTTAATGAAGTGGAGGCAGTGTACCAGCTGTATAAGAAGTTGAGTAATTCGATAATCAAAGATGGCCTTAATAGGCCTAGGAAAAACATTGTTGATACGGACATGGTGGTAATATTTTCTAAAACAATATAACGATGGATTTGTTTTTCTTATTTTTTTTTTATAAAACTGGTTATTAGATTTTTTTTACATAATTCATTAGTTATTGTCAGATTAAATATGAATAAATATTTTTTTTTATTTTAAAATCACAATAAAATAACCAAAATACACTTGAAATCAGAAAATTATAAATTTACATTCAAGGACTCTTTTATATTTCTATACTAATTTTTTTCTTCTAATTATCAAGGAAAATTTGATTTTTTAATAAATAAAAAATAAAAATAGTTTGTGTGTGGGAGGAAGACGTCTGTGCTCTTCGAGCGAGGCTTATAGTGCCTCCCGACAGCCAAGACAACTTTCATCGTGTTGTTAGAATCGTCGCGACATCCTTTTTTTTAAGATGGCATGTAATGACCTTGGAATGACAGTTCGATGCCGATGGTTTTTTTTTTCCTCCCGCTTCTCTCTCTCCTCCCCTTAAAAATCGCATTGGTCATTCTAAATTTCAGAGTTATCCTTTTATTTATAGAGATGTCAATTACGGTCCATCTTGTTTTGATTTCTAATTTATGTTCTTGATCTTTTTGTAAAATTTTGATTTGTTTTCAATTTCATCATTCAATCTCAATTTGTGATATGTCATTTTTTTTCAATTTGTTCCTTATTCTTTTGATTTTTTTTAAAATGTTTTTAATCCTTTTGTTAAATTAATTTTTCTTTTCAATTTCACCCTTCAATCAATTTTTTTTTTGTAATTTTTTATTTCAATTTTTATTCTCATTCTTTTGATAATTTTTTTTATCCTTTTGCTAAAATTGATTTTTCTTTTCAATTTTATCCTTTAATAAAAAATATAATTTTTTTTATTTCAATTTTTATTATCTTTCTTTTATTTTTATTTTTTGTTTTGGATCCTTTTGTATAATCGAAGTTTTATTTTTCAATTTTATTTTTCAATATTTGATTGGTTGATAATTGAACTTTATGATTTTTCTAAATAAAATATTTTTGGTCTAATGACATGGATCACGGGTTTGAAAAGTTAACAATGGTTGACATCGTTTTTTTCTAGCTATAATCGTTTTTTTCTAGCTATTCTATGCAATTGCCCCCTTAATCCCTATTATGATTCCGTCACTATGAATTGCCTTTGAATAAACTGAGTCTAGTCATTTAAATCATATCGAATTAAACTATACATAGTTTAATTTTAAATTTAAACTAAGCAAAGAGTTAGATAAAGAATTTTCTAGATTGACATGTTAAGTTTAATAACAATGAAAGATAGTTTTCTATAATTTAAATATTTTTTGTTTTGGTCAAGTAAAATTTTAACCCGAACTTGTAGCGTAACGGATTCCTGTAAACTAATTAAACTTCTTAGTACATGATATAGACGGAAGCACAATAAAAATAAAAATAGCAATTAGCGCAAAAAAAGTCGAAATAAATCTTCCTAAATCATAGAATGCTCGTAATCTTCGGTTTCTACGGCTACATCACTATGTAGCATGATAACGTTTCCGTTTGAATTAACGTCTACAATGACAGAACGTCCCTCCTCTACAAATCCATTCAAGATCCCTTTAGCAATGTTATCCTCCAAAAGCCTCACAATGGCCCTCTTCAATGGCCTTGCTCCATAGCTAAGGTTGTTCCCTTCTTCAATTATCTTCCTTTTGAATCCATCTGTTACTCGTATAATGATGTTCTTTGCCTTTAGCCTTCCGTAAACTTCCGCAAGCATCAAGTCTGCAATCTCGTTTAGCTGTGCATTGTTCAATTTTCTGAACACGATCACTTCATCTATTCGATTCAAGAACTCTGGGCTGAATTCTTTCTTCAGTTCCTCAGCTACTATAAGCTTGACGGTGTTGAATCGTATCTCATCTTCCTCGTCTTCCTGGGCAATCAAGCTATTACCAATATTTGAAGTCATTACAATGATTGTGTTTTTAAAGTCCACCTTTCGTCCTTTACCATCAGTCAACGTACCATCATCTAAAATCTGAAGAAACACCCTGTTAACATCTTGGTGAGCCTTCTCAATCTCATCAAAGAGAACCACGGTATGGGCTCTGCGACGAACAGCTTCAGTAAACTGACCACCGTCATCATACCCTATATAGCCAGGAGGTGATCCAAAAAGCTTTGATACAGTATGTTTTTCCATGTATTCAGACATATCAATCCTGACGACGGCTTCTTTGGAGCCAAAATACTCAACAGCCAATGCCTTGGCAAGTTCTGTTTTCCCTACGCCAGTCGGACCGGTGAATAAAAAGCTCGCAATTGGTTTGTTGGGGTCTTTTGTGCCGACTCGTGCTCGGCGAATAGCATGACTAACTGCCTTCACAGCTTCTTCCTGGCCTACAATGTACTTGTGCAGTTCTGCCTCCATGTTTAAGAGTCGACGAGATTCTTTATCGGTGACTTTATCAAGAGGAATTCCCGTCACCATCGAGACAACAGCTTGTATATCCTCTTCAGTCACAAGAAGTTTCTCTGAAGCTGATCGCGCTTGACGCAGCTGAACTCTGGCACCAGCTTCATCGATCAAGTCTATGGCCTTATCCGGTAGAAATAGACCGCTGAAACATATATAAAAGTACATATGTTGTTGTGTATTCAAGATCTAACTAAACATGAATAACATTTACATAAATTCCAAAGTGTTGAGAAAGGGATTAATTGAAAACATAAAATGCTATCTGATATGATCTGATAGGTTACAAGGTAAGTAAACGTAAATTTTGACCTTATGTATTGGTTTGATAAACGAACTGCTGCAACCAAAGCCTCATCTGCGTATTTGACATCATGATGAGCTTCGTATTTTCGTTGTATTCCTTTCAGTATCTCTACCGCCTCATCAACAGATGGCTCTGGCACATCCACATGCAGAAAACGCCTTTTGAGTGCTCCATCTTTTTCAATGTACCTTCGATATTCATCAATTGTTGTGGCTCCCATACACTGCACAAGAGGGAACAGACAATGATAAGAAATTGTAAATTGGAACATCAGATTACGAATAGACTACACAAGTACGGACTAATTTACCTTTAGCTCGCCTCTTGCAAGAGCTGGCTTTAGTATATTAGTAGCATCTAGTGTCTGGCCATTGCCAACAAGGGTATGCAATTCATCAATGAAAAGAACTATATTTCCATCACTTTGTTTAACTTCATCAACAATCCCTGTTAATCTTTCTTCAAAATCTCCGTGAAATTTGGTGCCAGCAACTAGACGCGCCATATCCAAAGCAAAAATCTAAAGAGCACATCACAATTTGAGGTGTACAGGTACGAATTACTGGTGTAGAATTATTAATTATTAATATCAAATGTGATGATTTTTGGTAAACAAGTTGTAGGACTACCTTCTTTCCCTCAAGTTTTGAAGGAACAGTGCCTTTAACGATGTTTGCTGCCAGGCCCTCAACAATGACAGTTTTTCCGACTCCAGGATCACCTACAAGACAAGGGTTATTCTTTCTTCTTTTGCAAAGTATTTGCGTGACGCGCTCGATCTGTTTTCGCCTTCCTACTACCTGGTCCAGCTTGCCCTGTAAAATGCCATTTAAAGAAGCCAAAGTTAGTGTAATCGTTGCTAGTTCAGATGTCACTGGTTCCGCAAGAACGTGTGAGAAAGAGAAATCGGGTTTTACCTCTTGTGCCATTTTTGTTAAATCAGTTCCATACTTGTTTAGCATATCTGCCTTAA
>Ga0307518_10003461_pt1 | contig 11383 bp, 11 predicted proteins | sample 25_EM_MG_FD_203889 | JGI IMG/M metagenome (GOLD analysis project Ga0307518, IMG submission 203889) | Populus trichocarpa ectomycorrhiza microbial communities from riparian zone in the Pacific Northwest, United States - 25_EM | ecosystem: Host-associated > Plants > Roots > Unclassified | place... | reverse complement strand
TGGCGCTCTGACCAGCATTTTAATATCTTCATGCCAGGCATAGTCCTCCCATGAGTCTGGCTGAATAATGCTAGACTCGACAGAACCGACATGTATCCAGCCCTTGTCAAAACATTGTCCAAGGCCCAGTGAAAAGCGATGGTTAGCTCGACTATCAAAATAGACTTTGACGCAGGGGGGATCGGTGCTGGTCAGCGTGAGCGTGCTTCCTGAGAATTCTTCTGGGTACGCGGGCGCAGAAGGTGAAGCCATTCTCAGTGAGCATGCTATCATCGACTTTGAATGTGGTGTTGCGATGCGGCGGGTCTTGGTATCTGAGATGGATTTGACGCAATTGTGGTGGTCCCTCTAGGATCTGAGCGTATGGTCATCTATAGTAATTGGATTCCCGCAAAGTCAAAGCGATGGTCACTGGTGGATCCCCTGGATAAAAGCGGCATGGCAGCTGGGCTTGGAAGAAGGTGCGAGAGTCGCGAACTTGAGGGATGGATGAACAGCCACATTTGGATGCCGCGATCTGTGATCGGGAATGAACCGAGTCGATCCTTGACTCCAGCTCTTCTTCTGGGACGTCCTCTTTGAGAAATTCGATGAATTCGTTGTGACCGCATCAGCTCCATTTCGCCACAACCATGGAAGTCGCTCGGGTCAGCCGCGAGGGTACTGCCAGTTCGCCCGTAGCAATCCCATGCAAAAATGCTTTGGTCGTTCGATGTCCGGATGATCTCCAACTGAAGTCGGTGAAATGCTTTCTTCCCCTCTCCATACAGCATCGGCATATTCACGTCCAGTAGACCCATCAGCAAATAAGCTCTGTCCTCCACTCGCGTCGTCTTCCGATGGGCTGCTCACGACGTGATTTGAGCAACACACGGACGGTTTTCGAAAAGTCCATCTGTCAATATACGCTCCGCAATTCCAGTAATATCTTGTAGAGTACGTGCAAGCTTCCTCTTGTCACCTATGTTTTTCCAATCCTGATTGAAGAACTGGACGTTGCTTGGGGCTATCAGCTCTTGTAGTGTCCACCCACGCGAGAACCACTCTGGCCAGCCATTGAAGTCTGGATACCTCTTATCGTCACTTACAGTGGGAAGCGATGAACCGGGGACGTCATGGAGGTACGCATAGCATACTTTCGCGTTTTCATACCACCGATACATGGAATTGATGGCCTCGGATAGCTCTGCGCTGCTTCGCTTGTCGATCCAGCAAGTATCGACCCACAGCCACTCATATCCGTCCTTCTGTGCCTGCTCGCAGCTCTGAAGGATCTTTCTATAACCATCACGGTGGTGAATCTCGTCTCTCTCCTCCACAGTCATCTTTGCGAACTTGACCATCTCGCGATAGTCCACTTCCTCTTGCTCCATCCACCGATGGGATAGAAGCGCCGAACTCGAGTACATTCTTGTGACGATCCACTGGCTTTCCCTCCTCAATCAAACGCTCCCTCTCGAGAAAGGCTTCTACTTTGATCAGGCGCATGCTACACAAGTGCCCATCAGTCCCAACACAATCGTTAACTTTGGATGTTGTCCATACCTCCTTTAACCGATTTAGTGATGACCCAAAGTCGGACACGGTTTCTGGATCGAAATGGTAGGCTTGTAGTTGTGGTGATGCAGTCAGGTTAGTTCACTTTCGTTTGTCGACGTCTTATGTGCGTGAGGTAGAAGGGTGGCACAAGAACAACACTCACGGTGGCGCCTCGACGCAGTAAAGACGACCGATGGTGTGGGTAAAGGCACAGGATAACACGTTGTTTCCAAGCTGCAAAGCTTCGCCACAATACATTGAGCGAATGAGCGCCCTATCATTGACATATGGGCGTCAAGAACAACCCCTTATTGATCTCCCAAAGAAGGAACGACTGCCTTCCCTAGATTTGGTCTGCCTGGAGAGACTAAGCACTCCTGGCCATTACAATCATTTCCGAAACGCGTTCCATATTGCTTCAGCCCGGACTCCATTGCGAGAATGACATAAAGGCGCTTTGTGCCCTCTCAGCACTTGATATCAATGCTCCCACCAACTTGATGGAGGCAATGATGGAGGCAACAATTGCCAATACGGTGAATGTATGCGGTTCTTTCCAAGGTGGGTATAGGGACGTTCGAATGGTGGCAATTCAGTCTGACCTTTATTGTAGTCGCTTACAAATGCTTTGTGGACGTGGTATGTAAATCATTCGTGGACCTGGGACATGGCCTCGATCCTAATGCGATGGACTGCAACTCATAGGAAATCCCTTGACCTCTTGGTCACCACAAATCTCGCTGTGCATGTCAACATGGATTGCGACCGTCTATTTTCTTGCCATAAGCCTCCTCAACAAATGGGCACGGGTGAGATTGTTTCCTGAGTTAATCGATCTGCCGTTTTGCCCTGGGAAGGTGTCTCTCTTGGTTGTCGTGAATGCCAAAGATCGGTTTGTAGCAGGTACACCTGACGTGGTCAGAGGACCATCATTGCCAATGGAGTACTCACCATCCCTCCCTTTTTTTTGCAATTTGCATACGAGTCGACCGCTGGCGAAGATAATCTACCCTTGGTGTGATGCCTGTTCTTGTGACGCTGTCATCGTGCTTGGTAAAATTGGGAACTCGTCCGAGTAATTGGAACATAGTACATCCAAGAATTAAGCACATGATAACACTAACACGAGTGTCAGTTATTCAGCTGCCAATGAGAAAAAGATAAATCCATAAAAATGGAAAGAGCCTATGTAGCACTGGAAACGCATGAACTTGCAGAAGAAGGTTGAATGACCTTGCCATCAATGCATCTTCTCGTCCCAAGGTTGACTTTGTCACCTGCTGCATGGAACCAGGTGAATTTGTCGACGAAATGCGACGTGGAGTTTCGATATTGCTGGGAAATGTGTAGCCTTGGGTAGCTCCTGTTCGTCATCCGCGAGTCTACGTGATACACTAAGTACAGCATCGTTCCTGTAGTAAGCAGGGGAAATGCAGCGCAAGGTGTCTTACTTGACGCTTTCCATCATCTTGACCTATCGTGAAATTAGTGAGTACACCACAACGGTGATGGCGATGAGATAAGCGGTGGATGCACAGTTGCAAAGAACAGGAGGGACATGCTCCTGCACATACCTTCCAACATATGTACTCATTTCCTTCACTCGCAGCATACACACGCGTCTCTGCCCTGCACAAGATGTGCGAATTAGTCCATGACATGGAGAACCTTGTCGTATGAGGTCGATGATTTTGTGCCAGGACGCCTGATCGGCACGAAAAGTCGTTACCGGTGTCTAATGCCTACGGAGTGCATTGTCACCATAGTCGATACCGGAGAATGAGTACTAGTGCTGAGTCTCCTGTGCACATCCACATCCATGATGGATGCTTTCTTGAGCTGTGTTGACTGCATGCGTCCAGCCCACCATGCGACATCCTGAGAGGCTTGGCACTCGGCACTCAGAAAAACTCAGTGACTAGTAGACAGTCGGGTGCTCACCGTCACTGTCGCCTAATGGTTCCTCTGGTATCCATAGAGAAAATCCCAGGTAGCCTTGAGTGCACCTTCTCAGCAAATTGTGTGGAAGAGACCTGCAGGGACGACTGTGTTTGGTTCCGGATTGAGGATGCAACATCGTTCTGTCAGTTTTACTCGAGAGGGAACTGCTGTGTTGGTCACCTTGTACAACGGCAAGTTTCTCCGCTCACAGCCCACGTACAGCTCTTCAAGCAGGGAGACTTGAGTGGAGTTGCGGCACGGACGTTCAAAAGGCGAGGATTTTGTGGCACCCACGTGACACTCCTGCGAATCCGAATCTGGCAGCGTCCTCACCTGCCCCGCTGCTCGCACTCCCTTCACGGATCTGTCATTGTGCTTATCGCTCCAACACTTCGCCGTCGCACTCGTCCCGCAGCTCCAAACCCACTCCTGGATCCGATTGATTCTCCATTCTTTGTTGTTCAGTGGCGTATTCAGATCCTTCCCTGGTTGATATAATACGGTGCGCTGTAGTGCAGCACGACGACGCCTCCCGACTAGAATCCTGTGGACTTTTTCATCTCTGATGTTTCGTTGGATTTTGATGGCACGTCGCTACGAGAGTGACAGGGCCTCCTTCAGGAGTTCCCGAGGACCTGGATCGAACTTTAGCATTACCTACTACATATCGTGCTCAATGTGTCTGACTTGCATTTAATCCACGCTGCAGGAATCTTGATCCTACTCACAGTGACTTGCAGAAGTCTGTCTCTAAATTGACACTGCTCGAATCTGTATATTCACGCACTGCTCACCCTATAGCTGATTTTGAGATCCAGGGTGCGTACCAGCTTGCAAAGGACTTATACCAAGAAAGCAAGCGCACAGTTGGTAAGGTACTTGATGCTCCGTCTTATGATAGCATCCCCTCTAATATTTTGTCTTTCGTTTTACAGGTGTGCGTACCTAACCAGACCGCATTCCTCTCAGAGAAGAGGAATCATGGCTCCGCCTCATTTGCAACCAGGGGAAACCATTGCTCAACAACTGGTTCTGCGTGAAACAGCCAAGCTTAAAAAAGGGGATTGACCGGCGGGCAGGCATGCCACCACGAAAACGAATTCTTTGATACCACCCAGCCATGGTGCAACCTGGATTTTTATTACCAATCACTCCTCCGAACCAGCAATCTGACGAACCGGTTGAGTACAATTCTCGCTGAACTTGTTGCGAAATGGTGCGATGCGTTCATACTTTGTTTCTTCGGGATATGCGCATGTACGCTTCCCAAGAGACAGAATGAAGTACATATACCAGGCCATGCAACAGACGGAAGAGAGTCTGAGAGCTTTTCCAAATGAGCCATCGAATGTCCCGGTTGGTGAGGTCCTTCGGGTCCTCGGTGATTTTCAGAAGCAACTCTTTGAATGCCTTGAGGGCACCCCTGATGAGGATGGCCTGCTCCAAACTATACGATCACATACCATGATATTCAGGCGTGAGATACTTTCCACAGCCCTGCACTTCGCGCCTTGGGAGGGAAAGGAAGACTCGAATGATCTGCCCGAGGTGGCGTTTCTCTAACGAAGAAGAGGGTGATGAAGATGTCATTGCCTCCATTCCCATATACATCGAAAACGTCATGCAAAGAGCATTAAGTTCATTTTTGAGCCTTCTCCCCTCTTTCTTCGCCATTTCGGTTGCCGCACTCCCACGACTCCAAGCCTTTTAAATATACTCTCAGCGTTGTTCTCTCTTGGGTCTGATTGATTCCCTCACTTTTAAATGGTACCCTCATTCTTGTCTGTGTGGTCACCGTGTTCCTTGCTTCACTCCAGAGAGTGCAGGAAATGATACATGAAAGAATTCATAGTAAGGATGGACGAACAGATGGCCAGAGAACAACCGAGGAAAATGATATTCACAACTTCATCTCAGCATCTACATCATTAGCCCTCGTCGCTTTGGTCATCCTCCGTCTCAGCTCCCGACTCGTCGCCTGACCACTCTCCTGCCACAGAACTGGCGCTTTCATTTCTGTGCCAAACAAGTGGCTTTGCAACACTATACAAAGGTGTTGTGATGTTCGAGTCGGGCTGTTCAGGATCAGGAGCGCATTGTATGATCTTTGTGACGAGGTATCTGTTGGTGAATCGAGTAGAGCACGAAGTCAACAATGATTTGAAGTCGTCATTACTTGGAAGTGACATCATCGATGGTCTATATAAATGGAGATAGCTGTTGGCTGTCTGATGGGGCCAGACTCGCACATTGCATGATCCATGGAAGGCATTTCGCATTGGATCGGGGCGATGTCCGCATTTAAAGAAAGCGACTCGAGGTCAGCAATGAGGTTTCCTTCGCAAGAGAATTCTTTGGAGTCCGTAAAGTGACCATAGTCCCACAGCTGTCCTCGTGAGGCTCAAACATCGTATGAGAGGCATGAGTGCTCACTTTGATACCATCAGGTCTGGCCCAGAAAATACCGGGCACCTTGTCTATGTTGTAGCTACCGTAATTCCTTGGCTGATCGAGGATCATGAGACCCCGCCAGTCACAACCGGGATCTTCTGTTCCCTAAAGAAATAGCGATATCAATACCAATGAGACGTGCAAACAAACTACCCACATCAACATCGAAGGGTGTCCATTCACCTGATACGTCACAGAAACCGGGATCATGAAATACCCCAAGCTTAACTCCACACATCCTCGAGCTGTTCCACATGATGGACGAAATCTGAAGGACCCTGGTTGTTCGAGGAAGACATGTCTGCATAACGCAGATCTGACCATAGCGTGCAAAGCCGGAGCGCGCCTTATTCATGGCTTGCGCATGCTCAGGCGTGTCGCCCAGCATTTCATTATATTCATTCAAGATATAGAGCTCCCATAAGGGTGGGTGAATAATGTTAGACTCGAGAGAACCGACATGTATCCAGCCCTTGCCAAAACATTGTCCAAAGCCCACTGAAAAGCGATGGTTAGCTTGACTATCAAAATAGGCTTTGACGCAAAGGAGATCGGTGCTGGTCAGCGTGAGCGTGTTTCCTGAGAATTTATATGGGGACGTCTTGCAGCAAGTGAAGCCATTCTCAGTGAGCGTGCTATCATCGACTTCGAATGTGGTGTTGCGATGCGGCGGGTCTTGGTATCTGAGATAGACTTGACGCAATTGTGATTCCCCTGTAGGATGTACTCTAAACGGCGTCGAACATCTGTAGTAATTGGATTCCCACAAAGCCAACCAAATGGTCACTGGTGAATCCCCTGGAAGAAAGCGGCATGGCAGCCAGGCTTGGAAGCGTGAGCGAGAGGCAATCTTGGGACGGAGGAGCAGCCAAATTTGGATGCCACGATTTGTGATTGGGAATGTGCCAAGTTGATCCTTGATCGAGTCCAGCTCTTCTTCTGGGACGCTAAACTTGAGAAATCGGATGAATTCGTCGTGACCCATCAGCTCCATTCTGCCACAATACCGGAAGTAACCAGGGTCATCCGCAAGGATACTGCCAGTCCGCACGTTCCACTGCCACGCAAAGATGCTTTGGTCGTTCGATGCGCGGATGATCTCCAGCTGCAGGCGGTGAAACGCTTTCTTCCCCTCTCCATACAGCATAGGCATATTCACGTCCAGCAGACCCATCAGTGAATAAGCTCTGTCTTCGACTCGCGTCGTCTTCCTATGGGCTGCCCACGACATGATTTGAGCAACGCACGGACGGTTTCCGAAAAATCCATCTGTCAATATATGCACCGGAATTCCAGTAATATTGTGTAAGGTAGGTGCGAGCATCCTTTTGTCACCGATGAGATCCCAATCTTTGTTGAAGAACTGGACGTTGCTCGGGGCTATCAGCTCTTGTAGTGTCCACCCACGCGAGAACCACTCTGGCCAGCCATTGAAGTGGGGATACCTCTCCTTGTCGCTCGCAGTGGGAAAGGATGAACCGGGGACGTCGTGGAGGTACGCATAGCATACTTTGGCGTTTTCATACCACCGATACATGGAATTGATGGCCTCGGATAGCTCTGCGCTGCTTCGCTTGTCGATGCAACAAGTATCGACCCACAACCACTTATATCTGTCCTTCTGTGCCTGCTTGCAGCTCTGGAGGATCTTTTGATAGCCATCACGCCGGCGAATCTCGTCTCTCTCCTTCAAGGCAATGTTCGCCAGCTCAACCATCTCGTCATAGTCCACTTCTTGCGCGATCCACCGATGTGACAGGATCGCGTACTCTGTTGTTTCATCATCGCAGAACTCGAGGACTTTGGCTGGACGATTCCCTCGCTTTCTCTTTCTAATTGAACTCTCCCTCTCAAGAAAAGCTTTTACGTCGATCAGGCGCATGCTGCATAAGTGTGTCATCAGTCTCAACATGATCATTAACTTTGGATGGTGTCCATACCTCCTTTAACTGAATTATTGATGACCCAAGATCGGATACGGTTTCTGGATCGAAACAGTAGGCTTGTAGTTGTGGTGATGCAGTCAGGTTAGCTCACTTTCTTTGGTCGACGTTTTACATGCATGAGGACGGCAGGATGGTGGCACAGGAACAGCACTCACATACACAGCGGTGCTTCGACGCAGTGAAGACGATCGATGGTGGTGGTAAAGGCACAGGATAACACGTTGTTTCTAGCCGAAAAGCCTCGCCACAACAAAACAAGCAATTGAACGCCCAATCATTGACATATGGGCGTCAAGAATAACGCCTTATTGATCTCCCATGCGATTCCTGGAATCACTGGCAATACGTCGAGAAGGAGTGACTGCCTTCCCTAGATTTGGTCTGCCTGGGGAGACTAAGCACTCCTGGTCATTACAATCATTTTCGGAGCGTGTTCCGTATTACTTCAGCCCGGACACCATTGCGAGAATGCCCACAAGGCGCTTTCTGCCCTCTCAGTATTTGGTATCAATGCTCCCGCCGACCTGATGGAGGCAGCAATCGTCAATACGGTGAACATATGTGGTTCTTTCCAAGGTGGGTATAGGGGTGTTCGAATGATGGCAATTTGGTCTGACCCTTATTGTAGTCACTTACAAGTGCTTCGTGGATGTGGTATGTAAATCATTCGAAGAACAGGATGCTCCTGCACATACCTTACAATATAAGTACTCATTTCCTTCACTCGCGGCATACACGCGCCCTGCACAAGATGTACCGGTGAGTCCATGACAAACCTTGTCGTATGATGCCAATGATTTTGTGCCAAGACGCCTGACGGCAGTATGTGTGCGCAAAAAGTCGCTACCAGTGTCAATTGCCTATGGAGTGCATTGTCAGCATAGTCGACACCGGAAGATGAGTACTATGAGTCTCTTGTGCACATCCACCTCCATGATGGATGCTGTCTCGAGTTGTGTTGTCTGTATTCATCCAGCCAACCATGCGACATCCTGAGAGGCCGGGGCTCGGCACTCGGCACTCAGAAAGGCTCAGTGACTATCAGACAGTCAGGTGCTCACTGTCACCGTCGCCTAAATCTGGTATCCAAAAAGCAAACCCGGATAGCCTCGATCGCACCTTCTCAGCGAATTGTGTGGAAGAGACCTGCAGGGCGGACAACTGTGACGTTTGGTTCCGGGACTCCCGGCCCTTTACACCCTTTCAACCCACTCTCAGCGCGGTGCTCTGTCTTGGGTCTGATTGATTCCCTCGCTATTTAATGATGCCCTCATTTATGTCTGTATGGTCATCGTGACCTTGCTTCACTCGAGAGAGTGCAATACTTGGAAAGGATACATGAAAGAATTGATAATGGTAAGGGTGGACGAACGGATGGTCAGAACAACCAACGAAGAAAACGACACTTCACAACTTCATCTCAGCATCTACACCATTAACCCTCGTCGCTTGGTCGTTCCTAGCTCGTCACTTTGGTTGTCCTCTGTCTCAGCTCCCGACTCGTCGCTTGACCACTATTCTGCCACAAAACTAGCCCTTTCATTTCGGTGCCAAACAAATGGCTTTGCAACGCTGTACAAAGGTGTTGTAATGGTTGAACTGGGCTGGTGAGGATCAGGAGGACACTGTATGACCCTTGTGACGAGGTATCTGTCTGTGAGTCGAGTAGAGAATGAAGTCAACAATGATTTGAGATTGTCGTTACTTGGAAGTGACAACATCAGTGGTTTGTATAAACTGAGATAACAGTCGTCCGTCCAATTCCAGGCCGGCACATGATCCATGTCAGATATTTCGCGCTGGATTGGGGTGATGTCCGCATTTAAAGAAAGCGACTCGAGGTCAGCAAAGAGGTTTCCTTCGCAAGAGAATCCCTTGGAGTCCACAAAGCGACCATAGTCCCCCAACTGTTCTCGTAAGGCTCGAACATTGTATGAAAGGTATGTGTGCTCACTTTAATACCATCGAGTGTGGCCCAGAAATTACCAGACATCCTGTATATATTGTAGCCACCGTACTTCCTCTTCCGATCGAGCATCATGAGAGCCTGCCAGTCACAGCTGGGATCGTTTATTCCCTAAATAAATAGTGATATCAGTGCCAATGAGACGTGCAAAAGAACTACCCACATCAACATCGAAGGCTGTCCATTCACTTGATACGTCATCGAAACCGGGGTCGTGAAAGACGTCAAGCTTAACTCCACACATCCTTGAAGTCTTCCACATGACGGAGGAAATCTGAAGAACCCTGGTTGTTTGAGGGAGACGGGTCTGCATAATGCAGATCTGACCATGGCATTCAGAACCAGAGTGCGCCTTGTTCATGGCTTGTGCATGCTCTGGCGTGTCGACCAGCATTTCATAGTATCCAGCCGAGGTAGTATAGAACTCCCATGGGCGAATAATGTTAGACTCAACAGAACCGACATGTATCCAGCTTTTGCCAAAACATTGTCCAAAACCCACTGAAAAGCGATGGTTCGCTTGACTATCAAAATAGACTTTGACACAAAGGAGATCGGTGCTGGCCAGTGTGAGCGTGTTTCCTGAGAATTCCTCAGGGTACGTGTCGCAGAAAGTGAAGCCATTCTCAGTCAGCGCGCTATCATCGACTTTGAATGTGGTGTTGCGATGCGGCGGGTCTTGGTATCTGAGATAGACTTGACACAATTGTGGTGGTCCCTCTAGAGGAAGTCGTCGTCCAACGACCGGCGTCGGACACCTATAGTAATTGGATTCCCACAAAGTCAAAGTGATGGTCACTGGTGCACGATCCCACCGAACACGGCGGCATGGCAGCCGCGCTTCGAAGAGTGTGCAAGAGCCGGGAAAGGGACGGAGGAGCAGCCAAATTTGGATGCCGCGATTTGTGATGGGGAATGTCCCGAGTCGATCCTGGATGGAGTCCAGCTCGTCGCTTGGGACGTCCTTTCTGAAAGACTGGATGAATTCATCGTGACTCATCAGCTCCATTTCACCACAACGCCGGAAGTTGCTTGGGTCTTCCGCGAGGATTCTGCCAGGCTGCTCCTTTTCCATGCTGGGATCCCATGCAAAGATGCTTTGGTCGTTCGATGCACGGATGATCTCCAGCTGGAGACGGCGAAATGCCTTCTTCCCTTCTCCGTACAACATCGGCATATTCACGTCCAGCAGACCCATCAGCGAATAAGCTCGGTCCTCGACTCGCGTCGTCGTTCGATTGGCCGCCCACGACATAATTTGAGCAACACATGGACGGTTCCCGCAGAGTCCATATATCAATATATGCACCGGAATTCCAGTGATGCCTACCAAGGTAGGTGCAAGTGTCCTCTTGTCACCTATGCTTTGCCAATTCTTGTTGAGGAACTGGACGTTGCTTGGGGCTATCAGCTCTTGTAGCGTCCACCCCCGCGAGAACCACTCTGGCCATCCACCGAAATCGGGATACCTTTCATCGTCGCTCGTAGTGGGAAACTGTGGGTCGGGGACGTCGTGGAGGTACGCATAGCATACTTTGGC
>Ga0307518_10003460_pt1 | contig 11383 bp, 4 predicted proteins | sample 25_EM_MG_FD_203889 | JGI IMG/M metagenome (GOLD analysis project Ga0307518, IMG submission 203889) | Populus trichocarpa ectomycorrhiza microbial communities from riparian zone in the Pacific Northwest, United States - 25_EM | ecosystem: Host-associated > Plants > Roots > Unclassified | place... | reverse complement strand
ATGATAAATTTCATTTCGATCAGGAAACCATCTTACCACACCTTCTGTTTTCAGAGACTGTCAATGAAGCTTCTGAAGTAGGGTTACCAACTGAAAGCAAGGAGATGATGTTGCCAGGGAGTGAAGTTGTTTCTGGAGAAGATCCAGCCAGCCTACAAGGTCGTGATTCAATCCCAGCAGCTTTTTTTTTTTCTGAACTCGAGGACAGACAGTGTGAAAAATAAGTAAAAAGATGCAAGAGCAAGACATCAATTATGAAGGATTTACAGGAATGACATGGAAGAGTTTAGAGAGGAGCGCTATTATGATCTCCTTTTCCTTTGCTTATTATTTCGTGGCATGAATAAGATTGATGATGCGCAAACAGTTCAAGATCATACTGTTCTTTGGAATTTAATGAGAAAATTTCGATAGAACTAATTGAAGTTTTTCTTTCTTCTTTTTTTTTTCCCAGCAAACAGCAAGTCAGTTCTGTGAATTGTGATTCTAAAAGTAATAGCAATCATGAAAAAAAATCACAAAAACTATTATGATTTGAGCTAAAAAGGAGAAAATATAAATTTTTAATCAAAGACCTAATTTTTTAATTCATGAACATTTTTTATTTTTACAAAAGAACATGTATTTTTTCATGAGAAGCATTGGTTTTTATGTAAAAATTAACTTATTAAAAACATGAAAGCAAGTTTCAATTAAAAATTTAAAATTATTTCTAGATATTTTATATGAAATTGAAGGGGAATTAAAGAATAATTAATCTAAGAGAATTATGCAAAAAGTTTATAACAAAAAATTAAATTTAAAATTTAAAATCCAAGAAAAAAAAAATTAAAGGGTAATATAAAAAAATATCAAGCTTATAGGCCTTAAAGGATGAGCCAAAAGGATTGGTCCAATATAAAGAAGCTTAAACACAAACACGTGTGGAAGGCCATGCTCACGTGATTGGCTTTCTTCCTTTATTATTTTAATAAAAAAAACATTGTTTATCTTATTTTTAAAAAAGATTAAAGCATATAACACATGTTCTAGCCATTAAAGATTGCTGGCAAGTCCGAGTTTGTATTTTTAGAACTCAAAACATATTTTCAATCATTTTTTTACCTTAAAACACAAAATAAATATATTAAGAACCTAATTAAATATATTTTTAAAAATTAAATTGAATAAAAAATCATAGTCTCAATCTTCTTTTCTAGAATGATAAAATTAAAAAAATATATATATCTTAACGAGACACCTTTCAACAAAATACACTTATTAATAGATATGTGCACATCTGACAATGATTTAAATTTTGGACAAAAAAATATTTTATTATGTGAAATATTTTTTATTTTTATTCATATTTTTTCTTGTTTGAATGAAATATTTTTATTAGCACCGAGGTTTCTGAACAAAAAGAAATGAAAATAAAAATAAAGGTTTGAAAAAATTTCAATCACTTGAAATAACCAGAAAAATATATATCTCTCTAATATAAACTTTGTTTTCTTATTAATGAATTTCTTAATTGTCTTAACAAATAAAAAAAATCAAAAGTATCGATTTTTCAAATAAAAACTTATAATCATCTCAAGTGTAAGTTTCAATTAAAAAATTAAAAACAATACCTCAATATCTTGTTCACAATTGAAGGAAAATAAATAATTAATGTGAAAAAACTATCTAAAAAAATCTATTAAAAATAATTAAAATAATTATTTTTATTGAATATTGATGAGCATTGTTTTTTTTTTTTTTTTTTGCATATCATGTATATAATAATTAGAAAAGCAATTGTTAATATTATCTTAAAACTAAAAATATTATTTAAAATAATAAAAAATAATTTAAGAATTATCTTTATTATTTTTAATTATACTAGATTTTGAATGAAAAACTAAGTGAAAACAGACTAGAGCATCTAGGAAGATGTTAGGCACCTAGACCTGCCTAGGAGGTTAGCTTGCACACCTAGTACAATTGAAAGAAAGTTAGGTGTTTGGTGGCATGAAAAGCACCTAGCTTTCTTTTTTAAAAACAGGAAATAAATAAACAAATGACATGCACTTCAACGCAAGCAAATAATGCATCATTTATTGATAGTTTCTTTAGTTTCTTTGATCACTAAAGGTGGTCTAAAAGTTAAGGTCTAATTTTTAAAATAAAAAAAACTATTTTCAATCATTTTATTTTACCTAAAAACATTAAAAAAAAAACATCTTAAACATGATAGGATACTCATTTCCAACCTTAAGACATCCTAAATTTATCTAAAACCCCAAAATTAAATCAAATCAAATAAAATTTTTTGAGTTCTTACCTATTTTTTTGAAAACATGAATAGTTAAAAACACCTTAATAAAACTTTTCTTGTCAAGATGAACTCATTGACATCAAGATCAACCTTTTCTATAGTTGAAATTTAGTCAACTGGCTATTTTCTTTCTTTTCTCATTTTTTTGTAACCCTCTCTCTCCTTTCAAATTCTATGAACTAAAACACAAAACAAATAAGTTTAGGACTGAGATCATAAACCCTTAAAAAACAAGGACTAAAGATGGAAAAAAATATAAACTTTAAGGACCAAATTGTAGTTTTATACCCCATGAACAATAAAAAAAAATAAAAAAAGGTAATTGTTTTGTTTATTTGTTAAATTCGATCTCATAAAATTGAGAATTAATTAAAAGTTGGGACATTTTCTAACATCGCAAATACAATGTAGGACACAAATTGAAATAAATTATTAGGCTTAAAACCATATAAACATGATATCGAATGATAAAATTGAAAAAAAAACTCAATTACTTAGATAATTGTTCTATGGCTAAATAAAAAATGAGGGGCTAGACTTTAGAAACCGTTTGGGAACGCGGTGCAAACCGCCTTCCCAAAAAATTCAAAAAAACATTTTTTTTGTTAAAATTTAATATGTTTTGTTTTCTTAATTTGTGGATATTATTTACCATTACAACTAATTAAAGTGTTGTTATTGAATTTTGGTGGCTGATTTCAATTATTTTATTTGAATTAAAAGAAAAGAAATAAAACCTTAAAGATAAATAATTGATTATTGAAAATAACAAATTTTCTTCTAATTTAAATTTTAAAAGCTTCAACAAATAAGTAATATTAACAATCTAGTTTAAATATTGTTTATGCAATTTGTTCAAGCATGCTAGTTTTTTAAGATTTTAGTTTGATCTTATGACTATAGAAGTTTTTTGCAAAATTATGTTTATATTTAGAATACATTTATAAAAATTCACCAATATAGTTAATAATCTTTAAATTGTTTAGTTCTATGCTTAATTAAGTAACATAATTAAGAATTCGTAGTTATTATTTTTCATGCAATCCTCTAATAATTAAAGTAAACAAAATAATATTTGAATTGACATTAGATTTTTTTTTATTCAAATAATTAATATAAAAAAAAAGTATATAGGTTTTATTCAGGTGGTGATGTTTTTGTATGACCATATATGGTCACATGTGATAAACCTAGATTGTCTTTTGTTTTGTCTAAGACTTTAGATGATTTTTTTAAGTAATTCATAAATTAAATAAATAAAAATTATAATAACTCACATCCGTAATAGCATATAGCATTTCCTTTCATTGTTCTAATGTTTTCTCCTTTTATAAATTACAATCATCACTAGTTGTTTATAGGATACATTAAAATTTGTTGATTATATAATTAATTATTTAGGCATTATTAATATAAATTTAGATAATTATCCTCACCCCATTACTTTTTTAAAATATTTTATTATTTATATAAATAGATATTTCATTTGAAATGGGTTATAATCTTTTTTTCCATTTCATTATAAGTTAAGATTCTTCAAAAAAAATTTATTATAGTAGTATTTATATAAGATTAGGAATATGCTGAGAATATTTGTTTTGTTGAAAATTACATATTATATTAAAAACTAAAACAACATAGTTTTTTATTGTTCAAAATTCACCATGCACACACTCATATTTTACTACTTATTCAATGTACACTATTGCTAAATCTTTTAATTTTTTTTGGATAAGTGTAAATTTAATAAAAGAAGAAAAATTGTACAAAATACGATGGGTATACCCCAAGAAATACATGGATATATTACTCGAATTAGAAGCCCTTAGGCAATATTTGAACAAACATCCTGATGAGTTTGAAATATCTGAGAAAATACTCTATTATTCCTTTCATTCCACATGAAGTAGATTATAGGTGGGAGGACTAATCGAGCTAGAATATGAGTGAACTCTTTCCTCTTTCAGAAATGTAAACATGCCCATTGAAGTAGAGGTTGCCATGAAATGAGTGTCTTGCCTGCTATATCTCCCTAAACCAAAGCAGGGAAGGTGCATTCGAAAAAAAGATGGTCATGAGTCTCTATATGCATATCACACAGGATATAGATCAAAGTCGAAATGATCTGAAGCGCATGTAGTATGTCCATAGTCTGAAGCTGAACCAGAGAAGCAAGCTATAAGATGAAGGAGTGTCGTGGGATATTGTAACACCTCACCCCACTAACAAGATATTGTCTGCTTTGGCCCACGGGCCTCACAGATTTGTTCTTGGCAGCCACGCATGGCTCTAAAACGCTTCCTACTAGTCAAGGTGAGCATGCTCATATAAGGCCCTCCCCCAAGTCCTCACTCGTCGATGTGGGATATTACAATCCACCCCCCTTAAAGAGCCCGACGACCCCGTCAGCACCATCGGACAGCCAGTGAGCCGGGCTCTAATACCAAATGTAACACCCCACCCCACTAGCAAGATATTATCCGTTTTGGCCCACGGGCCTCACGAATTTATTCTTGGCAGCCATGCATGGCCCCAAAACGTGTCCTACTAGTTAAGGTAAGCATGCTCATATAAGGCCCTCCCCCAAGTCCTCACCCGCCGATGTGGGATATTACAGATATGGCCTGAGAACTAGAGTAAATGGTACACAATCCTCAAGTCTAATATCCCAAAGAGTCTCTCAAGCCAAATCAATCATGAATTTTCCTGAAGAGTGACCTTTCCAAACATAATGATCTTGAGAGCGGATTCGAGGATGGAAGTGAATGGGATCCTATATAGTTTGGAGGTGTGGAGTACCAGAAGGAAAAGCCCAAGAACCCTCCTTAATAATGTCTGACACCTTTACATCCCAAGGCAGCCCTGAAGAGTGTAGCACCCTGAAAGGCAATAGGTCACAAAATTGTTTATCATCTGGCAACCAATAGTCTAACCACAGAGAGGTAGTAGCCCCATCACCAATGCATGAAATAAAAACTCCTCTACACCAATCTCTGTTAAGAAGAATCTTTCTCCAAGACCAAAAAGATATTGAATGAGGTCTAACATGCTAGAAAGAACGTCCCCTGAGCAAAATACCTAATTGGACCAAAATGATGATATGTTTGAAAGTAATCTCCAAACATGCTTGAGAATAGTTACTCTATTCCAAGTCTTAATCCTCTTGATCCCTAGACCACCCTCCTTAAAAGGATAACAAATAGAAGTTCAGGCTACCTTAACCCTAGAATAGGAAAGAGAACAACCCTTCTAAAGGAAGGCAACTAAAATTCCCTCAATCCTCTTGATAACAGAACAAGAAAGAATAAACATAGAAGACCAGTATACCTGGATGGAAAAGAGAACAAATTTGATAAGTTAGAGACACCTAATATAAGAAAGAGAAGATGAAGTCCACAACTTAATCCTGGAGAGAATCTGCTCAACCAAAGGCATGTAATCACTATGTTTTAGTCTAGTTTAGATTAGAGGGACTCCTAAATATCTCACCGACAGAGAACCTATAGCATCTCACATCGATAGAAGAGTGTTTAGAGCTAGGGCATATTAAGGCAGTTGGTACCTAAACTTGTAGGATGTGTTTTGGGGCCTGTGGGCTGCCCAGAACAAAACAGTGAAGCATGAAAGCCAAGTTGAGCTAAGTTATATCAAACAATATTCTGTAATGAGGAGTGGGCCGAGCCTTACAGAACCCAACTAGAAACCCAAAAGGGTTTGCAAAGAAGCTCTTAGTTCATCATTAACCCTAACAAGAAAACATGGCTCTTTGCCAGATTTATTACTAGCCTAGACAACCTAGCAAAAACATCCAAGGCCTTTCTCACAATCCCAATGTAATCTATATCTACTCGATAAAATATCATATGGTCATCAGCAAAATATAAATGAGTAATGGCATTCTCCTGACACTATCAGTGATATTTAAATCTTGGTAAGTATGTCTCCCAAACCTTACACAACTAAGACAAATAAATAGGAAGACAAAGGATCACCCTACTGAAGACCTCTAGAACTTGGAAAGAATCTGTGAAGCTCCCCATTCATAGCCACTAAGAAATATGTTGTAGATATGTAAACCTCAATCCATCTAACCATAAAGCTATATACTAAAATAGCCTTCAAACCCGTGATGATAAACTCCCAACTAATTGTATCAAAAGCTTTTTTATGTCTATTTTTAAAGCACATCTAGACATAGTACCAATTAAATGATAGTTATACATGAGCTCTTAAGTCAACAAAATAGGATTTCATATCTGTCTACCAGGAATAAAAGCAAATTGAGCAGGCCTAATAACACCAGGAAGAATCCTCTTCATCCTATTCACAAAGACTTTAGAAATGCATTTGTACATTACATTACAGCATGAATAGGCCTAAAGTCATTAATAATGATAGGGTTCTCAATCTTAGGAACTAGATTAATCCTGGTAGCATTAACACATCTAGGGAGAATAGAGAAATCAAAGAAGTACCTCACTACAACAATGAAGTCCTTACCAATAATGTCCTAACTTCTATTAAGAACAAAGAAGCATAACTAACTGGACCAGGAGCCTTATCATCTGGAATGGGGAATAAAGCCTCTTTAATTTCATCATCTATGATATCAAACTCCAAACTATGCACCATATCAGAAGCAATACAATTAAAAAAGGATCTGGAAACATCATCGGGAGGGGTGGTCAAATGAGTAAAGTGCATACCTTAGAAGTAGTGGACTGTCAGTTAACCCCAACCCTTATGGACACGATTCCTTGTCTCATCAGTCAATCCATAAATCTTATTCCTGATCTGTCTATGGAGTAATAACCTGTGAAAGAATTTGGTGTTTATGTCCCCCAACTTTAACCACTAAACTCGAGACTTTTCTTGTAAGAAGCCTCCTCATCAAGGTTGTTAAAAGCGCATTTTTGACACGACACGAAAAATATACGATAAACTCGGATCGTAAAATCATACAATTTGTTTTTCATATATATAGTTCAAGGCTTCAAGAACCTTAAAATGCATGGTTTAAATAAAAATTCATACATATTTCAAGTTGAAATTTTATATATCAAAATGAACAAAAAAATACCATATGATTTGTCATCAAGGGCAATAAAATTGCAATCCAACTGACAAGTTTAATGTAAGGACAAAAGTAATTCTCATTTAAGACTTGAGTCACTACATAATATGTAACAGGATCAAAGTGAAAAACATACAACTAAGTGCTTAAGAAACAGATTTTTAAAAGCAAAGTGAAAAACAAATTTTTTTTTCTTTTTAGCATCTTGAAGCTTGAAGACTCCTTGCTACATGAAGCATATTTTAGGAACAATTCCTTTGCAACAGCATATATAAATTGAACATAAATAATATAGCATAAATTGGCAATCTCTACTCTCAATGTCCTATCATGCAACAAAAGACAACGTTCTTGCTTCTAAAGGTAGGTACCATTTATAAAGTAAGTTGCTAACTCTCCACCAAAAATGACAGAACAATCATGTTTCTCACATTAATGAAAACTAACAAAAAAAAAATGCTTTCGAGCTTCTTCATCCTGTAATTTTGCATCGATCTCTTTGCTAAGGGATATTTAGGCAAACTTGATGATGGATCACAAGCAATGGTTTTGCTGTAAAAAACTATAAAGTGAGGAGAGAATAGAAGTTAATAATCAAAGTTGCTCATACAAAACCCACAAAAAAAAACTATAGAAGTTCATTCCAATGTCTTAAAACAAATTTAGCAGCGAGTCAGTTTTTAGAAAACGATATGAAGTTAAAAAAAGGAATGAAATTCACTAAAGGCTTAATACAATAGAAATGAGGAGATTGACAATTGATGATACTTAGAAAATTCTCCAATGAGGGCCAATGATAACCAATGACATAGAGCTTGTGTTACAAAGTCACATAGAATTCTATTAAGAAGCCTTTTGTCCAACTCAATCTCCACAATTTCAATTGAGATTAGAAACTAAAATAAATGTCAATTATGAAGGACTAGTGTGATTCTCATTAAGATATATAATATATCTAAATAGATAGCATTACAAAACCACAATCGAAGAGGAGTTGGTAAAAACAAAATGTATTATAGGAACACAATCCTCCTATTATGGACAAGTTATTTATTTAAAATTAAGATATGTTAGAAGCATGAACCTATTAATTACTAAAGGTACCTTTCAAGTTGAAAGGTTAAAAGGGTGCATGCAAAGACAATATTCATAAAAAACTTTACTCAGCAGCACTGTCATTTTCAATGTCTTATAATAAAAAGATGAGTAATTGTGTACATACTTCCAGTTGATTTCCACATTACAAGAACCAGCCTCAGCAATTGCTTATGGATCTAGAGGAGGGCCAAGTATAGGTGCTCAGATTGACCCCAAAACAGAGGGGGAAATCCTCATGGCTTCTATCCACAATAATTAATTAATACCCATATCTACAGCATAGGGTATCTGGCCGAACCTCTTTGTCAAATTTGAAACCTATCCAATGGTGGATGTAAGTGAAATAGGCTGACGACTTTAACTGTCCCAAGTATAAGATTTCCAGATAATTTGCAATGTTAATATCTCTTAAAAGGTTTTAGATAGTCATGATCCATCCAATTATATTGTAGAGTTGGGTGAGATGAGAAACATAATTGAATAGAAGCAAAATCTAATGATGGCTGGTGGAATTATGGTTCCAGCAACTCTGTTCTCTCTCTATTCTAAAAGAAGTGCGCTCCAGAATTCAGAAATCATGCAAGCTACAATCCTACTAATTTTTTGGTCCTTGTAGTTTGCACAATTTATAATTCAATCATTTAACTTTGTTTCTTTTCAATTTCATCCTTTTTAGTTATGCTTGTATAGTTTTATATGTTACAATCTATTTTGATTTGTTTTCTCTCGCTTATTTTATGTGTTGTTAAATATATAGATAGAAACAATGATTACCTGAACTTAGACACCAAGTTATTGGATGAAAAAGACTTTAATCCTATGATTATAAGGAATCACGAACTAAAGGTATAAAAGAAGAAAGTCACAAAGATAGTTGAACTTTGATAAGTCCAAGAAAAGTTTAAAGAAGACCTAAGAGTATAAGAAACCTCGTAAAAACACACAATATTATTTTGAAATAAAAATCAATCTAAAAAAACTTAATTACAAGATAAACAATCTTATTTATAATATGTAAAAATATCCTAAATAATGCTGGAAAAATATCCAAAAAGTTCTAAATAAAATAGGAAAAAGAATTTTAAATTAACTAGCAAATTAATGTAAATCCTGCACAATACCTTATATGCTTTATTGCAAGGCCTTTTTATGTTGATCACGATGACATTTTAAACCTATATAAAAAAGGCCTTTGGGATCTTCTGGTAAAATATCATCACAATCCAATGGTTAGATTGAAAATTATACTTGTTAGCGTAAAACTATAGATCAGAAAAATAAACCCCAAACTACCTCTAATGCCCTCGAATAATAAGGATTGTTGTTGCATAAAAAATCCTTGCAAAATAAGAATTGTAGCCTAATTGATCTTCTTAGAAAGCAAGGAATCCTTGCAGAATAAGGATTTCACATGTAATTGAATCATTGTCTTGAGAATCCATAAATTATATGGAAAATAGTTCGACTTTACTTGTTTTCTGACATATTTCAATCCTAACTTCAAACACTTTGTTCTCTTTTATATGGACGAGTTACTGGACCTACTATATATGGATGAAAATCTTGAGATGTCTAGTTTTCATCTCAACTAAAATTACAACAATATTTCACCAGTAGCTTCAAATATGTCATAAATAGTACTTGAAGGTCTAATGTGGCAAATTTGCAACTATTTAACCCAAACATTCTGAATCAACTCAATTGATTCCTCTTTGATCTTCTTAGTTTTAAACCTTGTAATAGGCCTAATCGGTACATATAATGGATTATTTGGTGATACTCATTGATTCTTATTCGGTCAAAATTGACATAAAGGAATAAACATAACCCTTTTCCACAAAAGGCACACAAAAGTTCCATTTAATCTCTCGAGATTCAATTTTTTCTATATCATCCTTGTTCTTTTAGATCATTATGTTTTGGTCCTAAACTTTATTTTTTTTATAACGTTTCAGTCCTTGATGGTTGAGAGATGAGAGAGAAATTTGCTAAAAAGTTAAGGAGAACGAAAGCTCTTCGGTGACTAAATTTTGACCACCAATAACTTTTTTTTCACTATGGAATCAAACTACAAATAAACTAAACAAAGAATGGAAAATTACTATTTTTTCACTATGACATCAAACTCAAACACATCATGGATTGTTATAGCACTCCTGATTCTAGTCCCTTCTTTTTCGATCCTTGAAAAATTATTTGTTTTAAAGTTTTTTTAATTTCATCCTCCCATATTATATTCACATGAATTTAAACATGATAATTTGCTTTGGTTCGGATGCTACATCATATTCATATAAAAAATGCCTTAGTATTAAATTGATTCTTAATTTTGAAAAATAGGATTTGATTTTATAATTTAAAAAAAAAACTTGAAACAAGAGGGACCAAATTTAATACAGTGAAGAAACCCACAACCTTTTTTTCCTTTTTTAATGTTTATGGTCGTGGAAAATTACATTTGGTCCCTATAGTTGTTACCTTTTCATTCTTGTCCCTGTTTTTTTAGGGTTTCACATTTCTGTACTAATTGTTTCATATTTCAATCCCTAGAATTTGAGAAAAATATGAGTCACTTGAAAAAGAGAAAGGAGAGAGAAATTGGTCGATCAACCCATTTCCACCGTAAAAAAAATCGATCTTGATGTCAATACGTTTTTTTTTTAAAAGAGAAGATATATTAAGGTGTTTTTTTACCATTCATTTCGCCGAAAAAAGAAGATTAGCACTTGAGAAATTTTGTTAGGTTCGAATTGATTTTGAGTTTTTAGATAGATTTAAGGGTGTTTTGAGATTAAAAACAAGTTTATTAAGGTCATTTGAGTGTTTTTTTAAGTATTTCTAGGTGAAAATGGTTAAAAATGAATTTTTGAAATCCTAAAACTTAGACCTGATTTTTCAGCCACCTCTAGAGG
>Ga0307518_10003459_pt1 | contig 11383 bp, 7 predicted proteins | sample 25_EM_MG_FD_203889 | JGI IMG/M metagenome (GOLD analysis project Ga0307518, IMG submission 203889) | Populus trichocarpa ectomycorrhiza microbial communities from riparian zone in the Pacific Northwest, United States - 25_EM | ecosystem: Host-associated > Plants > Roots > Unclassified | place... | reverse complement strand
ACCCGGATCGTCCATAAACAACGAAAATATTCTTCATTGTTCACGTGAAGAGTGCAAAGTGAATTAATTCACTCTCCACGGCCGACATAAAAAGAAAAGCAGCTTAAAGCTACTTTTGATTAATTTATATTTTAAACACAAATTATACTGGATCCTACCTACAGTAAATTACGTTTTATAATTTATCAAACAATTTTTTTTATTTGCTTTAAAAACAGAAGAAATTACAAAAAAAAAAAAAAGAAGAAAAAACACTGACATCTTGTTTACATAGCTGGATGTGTTTTAAGAAAAAAAATTTAATATTTTTTAAAGATTTTAATATAAGATGATATAAAAAATTAATTTTTTTAAAATAAAAAATATTATTTTAAAAATCACTATAAAATACCACTATTACCACCATTTCAAACTCTATCTTAGAGCGTAACTTTTCATTAAACATCCGAGTATCCAACTGATAATAGAAAACGGAAGGAAACCGAGGCAAGATTCTGATTGGATCGTGGAATTTCCTTGGTGGAATATCATTTTTCCTCCACAGCTCATTTCTTTTTTTGGGGCAATACATCAAATCACTGGTATGTGATTTTTCTGATTGAATCTCTTTGAATTTTCTTTCTTTGAATCTGTGAATCTGAGGATACTAATCAAGTAATATTTTGAAATCGGAATCTCTTTGTTTTTTTTCCAGGGCTAAAGAACGAGATAATGGTTGAGGAAAGTACACGGCGTTTACCTATTGGATGCTTGGTGTTCGTGTAATTGCTAACAATGATAATTATAAGAAGAAGAAGACGAATAAGAAGAGGCACAGTGATGACACTGCCGAGCCTGAAGAAGAAGAAGAAGAAGACTTTGGCGAAGAATTCAAAATTTGAAGCCAAGAGGAGGAAAGGAAACCAAGATACAGATAATAAAGAGTTGAATGATGATACTGACAGTGTCATAAACAAGAAAACGAGCAATCGGTTTAAGAGAAAGCGAAAAGCAAAAAGTAAGGCAGGGGAGGAGCTGTCTAATGAAGATTTAGTCAGCATTGCCGAAGAGGTGAGGTGATTCATTTACTGCTCAAGATGGATGTAATGCAATGTGGCATGCCATGTTTTACAAATTAAAGAATTGTTGAAGAATTTCATTTAAAACGGAAGCCATTCTGATGATGGATAGCATGATTGTTCATGCCAACAGAGACTTGTGAACTTGAATTGCCATTTCATCATATTTAATCACAATTAAGAAACAGAATTGTCGTTAAAGATACACTCTTTTCTCGGCTTAAGCGGTGTGTCTGGTGATTGATCCCAGGGTAGGTACGAAGATTCTTACAAAGTAATTTCTGTTTTTATTTATTTTTAATATTCTTGAGTGAAAAGATCTCAAGACGGTATGATCTATATGCAGTATGTCAAAGTTGATGAGGATTCAAGGAAAAAGCATACATCAAGTAGAGAACGTAAATTACAAAGACAACTTACAACAGCAACTTCCTCTAAGCATGATTTAGAAGAGTCTCTCATTGTTCCTGATGACGAACATACATCAGCTAGCTGTGAAACACTGCTTCTTATAGTTCAACTCTGAATTTAGTAAGTGAACAAAATCTCATTTCCACAAGTAGGACAGGGGATACTGCACATGACATGTTGGATCTGTTTTTGGGCCCCTTGCTTAAGAAGCTGATGGAAGAGGACAGAATTTGTAACAAAGGATATGGATTTTTTTGCATATGAGCGGAAAAAGAAAAGTCAGAATGATGTTGGAGGAGGAATGGCGCCCCCGATGAAGAAGAGCATTCTCAAAGACAAGGTTACCTTGTTGCTTGACTGAATGAAAGATCCAAATTTCTTAACGGGGAGTCATCAATTATCCGGAAGCCAAAATATTGAGATGCTACTGTGATACTCTTAATTTGTTTCCATCAAGCAAGCAATCTCTGGAAACTTCCATCACCTCTTCACTACAGATGATATTTCCCCAGGTTTGTTTTTCTGCTGGCATTTTTTTTATTCAGTAGTCTGAATGTTTACATGAAAAATGGTAGAAATTACTGAAGAATGCGTATAACAGTCCTGTCTGTATTTTGTGAATTATCATTATAAAAGGATTGTATTTCTACTAGAGCTGGTACTTGGTTATTGACTTGTTATGAAGTTTTCTGTCTTCAACTGTAGAATTAACTTCTTTTTTCAGCTAGACCACAGCTTTGTTCATACATACCAATATGATTTGGCAGTGGTAACTTGCATTTATGCCACCATCTTAGGAATCCCAAAGCCTTTGAATGCTCAATGAAGTTATTGTCTAATTTATATTGTTTTTTGATCTGTCAGGATGTGTTATGATTCTGATTAAATATGGTATTACTATCTTGTAATCCAAATATTCCTTCTCAAGCCTGTAAAAGAACATTGGATGAAGATTGTCTAGAAATATTCACCACAATAACATTCCTGGGAATATGAGATTCCATGAAAAACACAGGATTGCTTGCAATCTTAAATTCCAGGCTTGTTGCATGGCAAGATAGCTGAAAAATAATGGATGAATGTCAAGTTGATTAGTATAGGATTAGCCTACAATCATTTACTTTGGTGGCAATCTTATCTGGACCTCATTCATGCACACACACACTTCTATCCATGTCATTAGGACCTTGACATGTAGGTCACAAACTATATATTTTAATCAGTGAAGCTTTTACTAGGGCATTTGGGGCCCTGGAGGAACAATGAGAGATGGTGCATGCACAAGGGATCTCAGATGGATGGTGAATTGCCTGATTTTAGAGGTAAATTATTAATATACTATTAATGTAACTGGCCATGATCTTTTCTTTTGCGATTATTTATGTTGCTTGATTGGCTCTTTATTGGATGTAAGAACAACTTCTTGATTTTCACTGCAGTCTGGTATGAACATGTGAGTAGGTAATTATTTAGATGGTCACCGTACTGAATTGATTTCTTCTTCCCTCGTTAAGGTTAGACAACAAAGCTTGCCTCTTAATCCTATTCAGATCTGCCTCCTTTTCTTTTAGAAAGCAATCTCTAAAAGGATAATTCAACAATTTTTTGCTGCTATAATCAGCACCTTTGAAACAAAGTGATGGCCTGAGTCTGAGAAGAGTAAAAGTGGGATTGTGCTCCTGAGATGAAGCATATTTGTAGGATTTTTTTGAGGGCTATAGGCAGTTTGGATTTGAGTGCACTCTAAATGATTGGTTGTTGATAAAGCTCAGGGACAAGGTTTTCACTTTTCAGAGGTTCTATTCATCACAAAAGTTGTGAACGGCACCTAGTTGTAGTTCGATCATTGTCACCTAAAAGGCTATGATTAATTTAGGCCTTCGCAGTACATAAATAATAATGGGTGGCATGATTCAAGGACAAGCATGGAGAATTGGTTTTCGCCTGCTGCTGAGAGAGAAAAGGTGTAGTGGCTTCTTGTGAAGTTAAAGCCACGACGTTCTATATAAGTCATACATGAAAAGCTTTGAAAGAGCATTATTGTTAGTTAACAGGTGCAAATCAGGGTCGTTTGAAAACGCCATATGAAGATGCTCAATTTTAGATTGGCAGAGCCTGAAACTAATTTTTTAGGTAAAAGTTTCCCACTCTGAAACAAAGTGCAATACGGAAGCATGGTCAGGACAATGCTAGCACGAGCACAGCTGTTACTGATGTATATGGGAATGTGGTTCATGTTTTCAGATAGGCTGTATCTGTGGTTTGAAACACTTGTGATTTCCACTTTAGACATGGTTGTTTGCAGCTAGAAAGTGTTCTAGTCAAAATCATTGGAGGCGTCTTTCCCCTTTCTTGAATTGTCCCCTCTGCAGACCCAATTTTCCACTTTAATGATGGTGTTTGTTTAACTTGAAATGGTAACCTCACGCCTAAATATTCCATATTGCATATGCGATCTTGGCAAATCTCAATTTCAGTTGTCCAAGCCTCTACGGCTCTACCACTACCACAACAGTACTCCTAGATTTTCTTTCATAATCTAAGCCTTGGAGCACACAGGAAAAATGATATAAAATAGGAAAAAGAAAAGGAAACACGATATTTTTCTATTCTACATATGCAGCAATATATATAGATTCGTAAGGTAGCTAGTACAAATTGGTACAATCTTAACTAGGAGAGAGCAAACCTCTAGGGGAGGCTCGTCAATCCAAGCAATAAAATCACTTATAAGAGTGGGCCGTTGATGGGCCACTTGGTTACAAGATCTTGAACCATTTATTGAACTATTTCTGGAATGGTCTACTCGGGTCTGCGCCTCTGCTTAACAAACTGAAGAATAAACTCAAGGGCTTAACTACATCCATGCACAAACTAGCGGAATCAGACTCGACTTCAACATGCATAATACATATACATACATGTTACATATAGATATATATTTCTCCTTTTCTTGTTTGAGTCAATGACGAGTCAATATGAACATGTGTGACAATTGGTGGACTTCGGTCTTTTTGATCAAACTGCCTTGGTTTAGTTCTTTCCTGCCTCTCTATTCAGCTGCTTCGAATGTTGTGTTTTGAATCTTTTGATACCTAAATGCTGAACATCTTTTTTATCGACGACATGTGTTAAAGTAGAAATCTTGGAAGGCCTATCTTACGGCCCGTTCTTTTGACGTCTTCTTGGACTTGGCTCCTATACTCTCCGAAAGTGAATTCTCTGTATATAGAAGGCTCCATGCAGCTGCCTATCAATGAGTCATAAGAGGGGCACAGAAAGTAGGCGATTGAATATCTCTCCATTTTTCCATTAGCCACGACTTTATGCTCCACGCTCTTGTAGACATCATTGCTCCATGCCTGATATTCGCATTTACAGTAGACAAATTAACAATCATATACAACATCAGATGCTAACTTTATAATATTCTAGGAATTCAAATTCAATAACTAGGTTGGCTTAGGCAAGTCGGACAAAAATTAAATGTCAAAATACGATGTACTAGGCTGGTAGCACAAGGGTTGGGTTGATGTACAATTATAATAACAATCATCAGAATATTATCGTTGCTGCGACTCTTCGTGTTCACGTCCACGAACAAAAGCAGGCAATTCGGCATTTTTTAATTAGTTACAAGGGACACTTTGTCTAATCTTAGCTTCGAAATGCAGGCTAATGAGAACTGAATATAGAATTTGAATTTTACCTGGAAAAGATCTCCAATGTTGACGATAAGAGCATCTTGATTCGGATTTACAGCCACCCATTTGGAATCTTTCATAAGTTGCAGCCCTCCAACTTCATCTTGAGAAAGGATTGTTAGAAAATCGCTATCAGTGTGGGGCACTAAGCCAAAAATCTCTGAGGATATTGGGCAGGCTGGGTAGCGATTCAACCGAAGAAAGCAATTAATTTCTTGACAAATGTTTTCAAACACTCCTCTTGGGTGGCCTAGATTTTCTGCTAGGACCCCTGCCAGCACCCTTGCTAGCTTTGACATTGCTGCTGCAAATTCCATCATCACTTCCCTGTTGATACAAGTCATCAAATTAATTAGAAACTAGCTAGCTACCAGATAATAACATAGGCATCTTAGAAGAAACGGTGATTTCAATGACTCTTAGGAAGGCTTTCTGAAGCTAATCAAGATACTTTATATTTTAATTGCCTGGTTACGTTGTGGGAGGTAACAAAACACGGGGACTAGAGCATGGTGCTTGGGGTTGTACACTTGGGAAAATGAAGTTATTTTCCTGACCATGTAGGGAAAAGAGCGCATGAAACTCTTTTAGACTTGAGATTGAATTGAAACCAAACGTTAAAGTTTTGGTGACTGTCTATGAGAAAACGATGACAGAGCTAGTCAAGGACGTTGGCTTTGCAAGTCAAGAGCTGTACTGTTGAAGTTTATTTCTAGAGGCAAACTGGTGGAGAGACCAAATTAGAACATAGCGAAAATAGAGTAGTACCTTAAAGAGCTAAACTCCCCATAGCAAGCTTGCTCAGAAACTCTTGAGAGAGGAATGTGGAAAGCTTCAGACCAAGAGAATTGCCTTGGACAAGTAGCTGTTGGGGTTCCCCATCTATAAGAGTTGTTCAAAACCCCACAAGTAGCCTTCTTATCAAAAGGTGTTTGAAACAACTCCACTTGTTCCCTCCTCATATTCCGAACTAGCTCGGGGCTTATACCGTGGTTCACTACTTGGAAGAATCCCCACTCCGACGAAGCTCTGCATATAGCCTCAGCACAAGCTAGCCGTTCCCTTTCAATGGTGCTATTTAGACAACTGAGGTCTATCAATGGGAGTTGGCAATATTCCTTCATGACAACAGCACCACTTGGGAGGTCATTGCATTCAAGTGTAGGAATTTGGGGTGGGAGGCGTGTAAGCTCTCCATAATGGTGTAGAAGAGGTGGGCTTGAATCAATCATCATTATTGGTTGGCTTGTAAGATCGTGCATGATGGGATTCAAAGGTGGCAAGTGCGTTTTATATAGAGAGTCCAAGGGGGAGGAATTGGCGAGGACAAGGAACACAAAGAGAAGAGAACAAGAGGAGAGCTCCTAAATCGTGACAGTTGTCACAGATAGAGGATTTCACTCTGGAATTGTCATAGAGAGGGAGAGACTGAGTCTTAACAAAGATACAGTAAAACTACGGTGGAAATGAGAAAAGTTTAACAGCGAGGGACTAGGAAGTGACAAAATGAATGGAAACCAAACCTAACCTGTCTTCTTTCCTTCTTTTCTGGTTTTTTTTTTTGACTTTGTTGAAAAGTGCTTTATTTAATTGGCAGGGGCCCTTTCCTGTAAGATTTTCCATGTTTTTGCCTTTCCAAATGACAACAAGGAGTTACTTTGGACTTTTCAAAAGTAAAAAAACAATTCTTCACATACATTTACCTTTTTTTTTTTTTTCAAAATCAAACAGTTGCACTGTTCATAAATTCAAGTCCATTATTAAAAGAGGAAACTTCAGAAGTGTGTAGAAAAGCATTCCCAATTAGTCATTTCCAATTAGGGGAGAAGACAAGCTTTTCAAATCTAGCTAATTATTTTTGCTCCAACAATTCGCAAAGTAGAAGAGGCAGCAGGCCTTGAATTCGAAGCAAGTAGAAGAGAGAGCAGGTCTCTAGCATTGCTCATGCCTCAACTATTTAGCGATTGCCTGGCTCGTGGCTCATGGAGCATGGTGCGTGCACAGTAAGTCCTTAATGAGTTTCTCCCACACGTTTGTGTGTTTATTTGTTGATATTTATATATATATATATATATATATAAAAGAAGATGAAGAAAAAAGGAGGACATCATCTTTTTCAACATTTTTTAGCCTCGGTTTCCCGTTTACCAGTTGAAATAGGACCAGAGCCGTGAATGGATCTAGCAACTCAACAACCAAAAAAACTCTGTAGCCATGCTCCTCTCCTCACTTACTTTAAGATGAGGCATGGCAATCGAAAAATCAACTCAGACAATATCCTTCAAAATACACCCACGAAACAATAAAAAAGAAGAAGAGCAAAGCAAGCAGATAAAAGTGATATCGCATCAAGACCATATTGATTTGATTGAATAGCTGCTAAACTCACAATTCCTTTTGCTAATTGGCTAAACCTTAAAGCTTTTGGCCTATAATATATTCCTCTCAGTCCTCTCCCTAATTATTGCTAAACTATTCTATTGCACCCCATATAAAATATTTCCATGTGATCTTTCGTTTATGGTCTCCTTCATCACTTGGATTCAAATTTTAAATTACATTATGTGGGGTTAAATTTTCAGAATCTCATGGTTTTGATATGAATGATAAGATGCTCGTTTATCTCCTAGTTTTGATATGGATAATCTATTAATTTTGGATAGAATTGAGCTATGAACTTTAATGTCAATGGTGAGAAGCTTAATAAGAGAATATCACCCCCAAAAAAAAAAAAAAGAGTCTCTTTAATTAATCATAGGAGTTCAAATTCTAGATCAAGTAAATTCCATAGCTATGACGTGAATGATCCACTTTAACAGGACTTTGAGGGATGAACTGTAATGTTAATAGCTAAAAGCTTGTAAGAGCATCTCAATATTTTCTTTTTTTAAAAAAAATGGTGGCATGCATGCCTCATCATGTCTCTATTTCTTAAGTAAACTCCAAGAAGCAACAGAGGAGTGTCGCGGTATCAGGAAATTAAAAGAGATGATTATTAGAATCTTTCCACCTCTTTTTTCAACAAAATCAAAAGTGGTTAAAAAACAGCAACAAATGTTTCTTAAACTTCAAACGTCTTTTTAGTTATGTCTGATCACCGGGTCATGATAATGTCCCGCGGTGTCTTTAGATACAATCCGGGGAAAGGCAACCATAATCTTAAATCATCGCTATAACATTGCATTATGAAATTACCGAGTTGACCAGACATATATATTTGATTATTTGAAAAAAAAATCAAATAAAAATATATATTTCTAACCTGATTTTAATTTACCAATAGAATATTATCTCGTCATTTCCCTCAGCAGTCACTGATGGAAAATTTTTGTCGGTGACTGCCGAGAGAATTACAATTAGAAATGAAGGAATAAAAAAAATAACATATCATTATTATAGATGGAATTATTGAGAAAACATGCCCATCGATAATACATGTCGGTGAATCCATCGTTAATATTTAAGTTATAACTTGACAGATGACCCCCCTCTCCCACTCCCCCATTTCTTCTTATTCTTCCTTTCTATTCAGCAAAAAACAACACACAACACCCTCTTATTTTTTCACAAATCAAGCTCCTATCATCACAAATCCGGACATTTTAACACTCAATCTGTTAGCATTCTTGTTCTAGTTAAGTTTTTTTTTTTTTTTGAAGATTTACCGTGTCAAGTAAGCAAAACTACCTTTTTTTTTGTTGAAACTCATTTTTTTTTGGCATTTTGATGTAGTATTTGTAGTTTGTTTGTGTGTTTACTTGTTTTATAGCTTTTTCCCATAGAGATTTGTTGTATGAATGTATGATTTGTACATTTTAAAAGTTTGTTTAAGATTTTGAAAAATAATATTTGTTTGTCATTTGATGAAATTGAGTTTGATTTTGTAACTTAAGTGTTTTATAATGAAATAAATAATGACTTATTTGATGGATATGTTTCATATTTTATCAATTTTATGTTAAGTTGAAAATTTAGGTAAATTTGGAGGAATTTGAATTTTTTTTAAGAAAATTAATAATGATTTAAGGGTACTATTAAAATAGATTGAATAAGTTTGAGTTAAACCAATGATAGCTAATTAGGCGGGCACTAATAATTTGTTTAATTCACATTACTAATTAATACATATTTTCATCAATATTCTATATAGGTTTCATATAAGCAATAAATGATCGTTCTTGGATGTATTGAGTTTCACTCGAAAGGTTGCGCAAGATGAATTATTGTAATGGAGTTGATAATTTTATTAATTACACGCAATTTAATCCAAAAAATATTAGTGGATGCGATATTAGTTGTCCATGTAAGAGGTGTAAAAATAAAAAGTTTCTTGATCTTGATGTTGTCATGATGCATCTTCTATAAAAAAAATTTCATGGAGAAATACTTGTGTTCGTTTACACATGAAGAACCATATGTTCCTTACAAGATCATGATAGAAAAGATGATTATGTTAACTTCTAGTTCTAACAATGTGTATGGAGTTATAGATGATAATAGTAATCGTTATAGGAGTATGGTTATGAATGTAATAAGAATGAATCAAGATGATATAAATGAATGTTCAATCGTCGATGAGGAATCAAATGTAGACACAACCATTTTTTTGGTCTTTTGAAAGATTCTGAGATACTATTATGAGATGGATGCACAAATCATAGTAAATTATCAGTCATTGTACATGTGTTCACCATCAAGTCAAATCATTGGCTGAGTTAGGCTGATTATGACAAAATCATCAAATAGGCGAGAAGAATTTTACCTGGAGGGATTAGGCTGAAAGAGAGCTTCTATGCTGCTAAATCCATGATGAAATCCTTTAGCCTAGAATACCAAAAAATTGACATATATTTAAACTTCTGCATATTGTACTACTTAGAAAATGTAGATTTGACCGAATGTAGAACTTGTGGGCATACTTGGTATAAACCCAAAACTGACAGGGGAAAGTCTCTTGTCGCTCATAAAAAAATGAGATACTTTCCTATCACTCTTAAACTGCAAATGTTATTCATGTCTCCAAAAACTATTGAGCATATAACATGACATCATTCATATAAAGCGGTTGATGGAGTCATGATGCACCATTTTAATGGTGAAACTTAGAAGCAATTAAATAGGATACATCCTCAGTTTTCAATGGAACCACGAAACGTATGTGTTGGGTTATGTACAAACAAATTCAATCCATTTGCTGCATCATATTCTTATTACCGGTGATACCCACGACTTACAAATTACCACCATGGATATGTATGAGGCTAAAATTCATGTTCTTATCTACAGTCGTATCCAGTTTTAATAGTTCATGTAGGAATATAGATGTTTGTCTTTGACTATTGATTGATGAGTCGAAACAATTGTAGTCTTTCGGGATTTTGACGTATGGTGTCTCGAGGAAATAAAATTTTCAGATGAAGGCAATTTTAATATGGACTATCAATTGCTGTGTATGAGATGATTTTTGGTTGGAGCATGCATGAAAAACTAACATGTCCATACTATATGGAAAATAACAAAGCCTTCACCTTAACAAATGGTGGTAAAATGTATTTTTTTTTATTGCCACCGAAGATTCTTGCCAACTGATCACAAATACATAAAGAAAAAAAATTACTTCTTTGTAGGTGGAGTTGAAAGGAATGTTGAACCGCCGGTATCATTGAGTGAATAATTGTATGATGTTGTCTCGCAGTATAAGGCACTGTGTTTGATTTTCAATTTGGTAAGCACAAGTTTTCTAGTTTTGGTGTGACCCACAACTAGGTTAAACAAAGTATTTTTTAGAGCTTCCTTATTGGAAGACTAATCTCCTCCACCATAATTTAGACGCCTTACGTATTAAAAAGAACATGTTTGAAGATATTTTTAACACGATAATGGATGTAAAAGAGAAGACAAAGGACAACATGAAAGATATAATGGATAAACTTTTGTTTTTTCACCGTAAGAATATAGAGTTTATGATGGATCATACGTCATAAAGCTCAAAGCTAGCTTCACTACATATAAGAATGCATAATTACTTTTCTACTAATGACTTAAGAGTTTGTGTTTCCTTTATGGATATGCTTTGAACATGGTATAATTTGTATTTCTACTAATGACTTAAGAGTTTTTTCTTAAGATAATATTTTTTTAAACTCGCTGGCAATTTTTTTTCTTTTTTTTCAAAAAATATATAACACTCGATTGCAGGAAAGATATAAG